>Ga0075428_100001626_pt1 | contig 23997 bp, 15 predicted proteins | sample RhiMetdeltSRZDD2_FD_75291 | JGI IMG/M metagenome (GOLD analysis project Ga0075428, IMG submission 75291) | Populus rhizosphere microbial communities from Tennessee, USA - Rhizosphere MetaG P. deltoides SRZDD2 | ecosystem: Host-associated > Plants > Roots > Rhizosphere > Soil | place: USA... | reverse complement strand
TTTTCCAATTCATTTATAAGCCAAATGTATTTTTTTATTGCCGGTATTTTATCTATCCATTTTACCAACCACCCTATTCTGAAATAAAAAACTGTTAAAAAAAATAACCCAACAATGGCTCCGGCGATGCCAATGTTTTTTACCCATTGAAGCCAGGTGGGTAAGTTGAGTTCATCAATATTGAACTGAAGTATCAACAAGCCCAAAAGTCCAAAAAGAATGGTTACAATAAGCTGACTAAGGCTGCCAAGTATCGTAAGCGAAATTACTTTCAAACGATTGCCTTCTTTCATATAAAGCATCCTTCCGAAATATTCCCCTATACGATTGGGGGTAGTTATAGAAAATGACACGCCGGAAAAGATCGCTTTCAACGATCTGGCAAAGCTCACCGGTTGCACACTCTTTACTGATATCTTCCATTTCAGGGCCTCCAATGACCAATTCACAAACATTAAAACAATGACAAGGAAAAAATTGATAATCCTTGTGTCCGTAAAAGAAGTTTTAATATTCAGCCATGAGTCTTCAAGATGCGGTTGGTTCCTTATTTGTTCAAAGATGGACCAGGATAACCAGATAAAGAGTAAAGGGCCAAGGATATAATTGAGAAAGATTTTGATATTTTTATGCTGTAGAAAATTCAAGCCGCTTGGTTCAGGTTCATTAATCCTGTAAAAATACTTTGCTCATTGCAAAAATCTTCAAAAATAATTCTTGGTGTCGACCCTGGTACATTATTGATGGGCTATGGGATCATAGAGATCAATAGCAGCATTATTTACATTAAAGAAATGAGTGTATTAAAACTTTCCGGTAAGAAAGATAACTATACAAGACTTCAGCTCATTCATAAAAAAATTGAAGAGCTGATCCAAAAACATCAGCCACATGAGTTTGCTATTGAAGCACCATTTTTTGGAAAAAATGTTCAAAGTATGCTGAAGCTTGGCAGGGCACAAGGTGTGGCTATTGCTGCGGCAATAAGTGCAGGTCTCCCTGTTACAGAATACAGTCCAAAAAAAGTAAAACAATCCATAACAGGTAATGGTAATGCCGACAAAGAACAAGTATGGAAAATGCTGCAACGATTGCTGACCCTGAAAGAGATCCCGCAATATTATGATGCAACTGATGCCTTGGCCGTAGCGGTCTGTCATCATTTCCAGGATCGGCCGGCACTCAAACTAAACGGGAAATTGAAAAGCTGGAAAGATTTTATAACGAAGAATCCCACCCGAATTATAGTTAAATAATTATTATGCGAATCAAATTTTATTTTTTTATCGCCTGTTTCTTTCAAACAGGGTTGTTCTCTTTTTCTCAAACAACACAGCAAAAAGTAAATGGGTTCAGAAAAGAAAATGAGGCAAAGATCATCGCTGAGTATGTAAAATTTGTTTCTATTCCGAATGTAACAAGAGATACCGCAAATATTCTGCGCAATGCTGCTTTTATTAAGATGATGATGGAGAAACGTGGTATAAAAGCTGAATTCCTTGATGGAACTACTCCTAAAGTAAATCCCGTAGTATTTGGTGAAGTGAAAGTACCGGGAGCAAACTATACCCTGTCTTTTTATGCTCATTATGATGGTCAACCTGTTAATCCTGCAAAATGGACGGGCGGACTTACCCCTTTTGATCCGGTATTTATCGATAAGCCCATTGAGCAGGGCGGAAAGATCATTCCTGTTACCGAAAATATTTCAGCGGAATGGCGGCTTGCGGGCAGGGGCAGCGCTGACGATAAAGCCGGTGTAATGACAATATTAAATGCGTATGATGCATTGGTAAAAACCGGTGTTCCTTTACAACATAATATCAAATTCTTTTTTGAAGGCGAAGAAGAGCTTGGATCTACACATCTTGATGAAATTTTTAAAAAGAATAAAGACAAACTGCAAACCGATCTCTGGGTTATTATTGATGGGCCACGGCATGTTTCAGGAAAAAAGATGATAAGCTTTGGTGTACGTGGCGATGTAAATATGAATTTAACGGTGTATGGGCCAAAACGTCCATTACACAGTGGCAATTATGGCAACTGGGCTCCTAACCCTGCATTGAGCCTGGTCAGGCTTCTGGCAACGATGAAAGATGATAAAGGAAATATTCTTGTAGAAGGATATTATGACGATGTCGTTCCTCTCTCGTTAAGTGAAAAAGAGGCACTAAAGAAAATTCCAAACATTGAGGAAACACTGAAAAAGGAACTCGGTATAGCCGAGCCGGAAGGTGATGGTAAATCATTTCTTGAGTTATTGCATTTACCGACACTTAATATAAATGGAATAAGAAGTGCCGATGTTGGTGAGCTTGCCGCCAATATAATTCCTGTAAAAGCAGAAGCGACACTTGACCTGCGATTAGTAGTAGGAAATGAGGTCGACAAGCAGATCAATAAAGTAGTAAAGCACATTGAAAAACATGGGTTCCATGTTATTGATCATGAGCCAACCGATGAAGAAAGACTAAAATTTGCAAAACTTATTAAAATAACAAGAGGTGTTGGCTATCCTGCACAAAGGACTTCTTTTGACTTGCCAGTTGCACTAAGCCTGGTGAAAGCTGTGCAGACAACTGTTGACTATCCTGTAATTCTTTTACCATCAACGGGTGGAAGTTTGCCGCTTTATCATTTCGAAAAAACATTGAATGCAAAAGTCATTACAGTGCCGGTAGTCAATTATGATAATAACCAGCATGCAGAAAATGAAAATGTGCAGCTAAAATTTTTGTGGGAAGGAATTGAAACAATAGCTGCCATTATGATAATGGATCACCTATAACGTGAAAGCTCCTTAATTCTTTGGTTTAGGAACAGCAGGTTTTTGTGTTTGAGTTTGTGGTTGCTTTACCGGGTCAGGATCATTTCCGAGATAAAGAAGATCCTGCGGCAATTCCGTCAGCTTAAGTTCTCTTGCTACTGCAATAAAAATATTATCGATAGGAAAACCTCCTTCATAGGTCTGTGGTTTCAGCACCAATACATATTTTTTTCTTGCCAAAACTTTTTTATATGCATTGACAACAAGGGTATATAAATTTTGAGCTAAAACTCCTCTTTTTTCATTTGATTTGTTTTGAGCGATCTGTTGCCAGTAAAGTATATTGACAATAGCTTTTTGCCTGTCAGCCGACACCATATCTAAAATAGCTTTTGATTTTTTTCCCTGCGCTACCTGTGCAGAGTCAGCTTTATAAACGCTGTCGAGGCGTTTATATTCTGCCTCGTTATAATTACGCAAATCTCCCAAAGTATCACGGTCATAGAACTGCATAAGACTATCTACTACACGATAGCCAGGCATAGCCTGTACCATTACGTCAATGTCAAATACGCCGACCTTGAATGATTGTGATTTTACATTTGTTGTCAAGAGCATGCAGACAACAAGACTAAAAAAGAATATTTCTTTTCTCATAAACAAGATTATTAATATTTTTTAAGGGTTGCTAAGATACAGCCACCGTGAATATGAAAAATGTGAAAATACAATTTATGTATAATGTGGTCTGTATTAATAATATGGGATTAGAAAAAGGTATGGTTAAAGGTTCGAAACGATCTTATCACGTATTTTTTCCAGTTGATCATTTGAGAGTTTCAGTTTGGCCTGATTAAAATTCAGGTCATTTGCCGTGTTGATCGGAATTAAATGCATATGAGCATGTGGTACTTCGAGACCTATCACTTCTATACCACAACGATTACAAGCAAAAGATTTTTCAATTGCCTTAGCTATAGGTTTTGCAAATACAAGCATCTCAGTAAGAAATTCATCAGATAGATCGAAGAATTTATCAGTTTCCGTTTTGGGTACCACTAATACATGGCCTTCACGCAAGGGAAAAATATCAAGAAATGCAAAGAATTTTTCATTCTCTGCAATTTTATAAGAAGGAATTTCTCCCGCTATGATCTTTGAAAAGATTGTCATACCGCCGAAGATTTTAGATTTAAGATTTATGATTGCAGATGTAAGGTACTTCCAATTCATAAGCATATTCAGCACAAATCTAATTCCGATAGCTATCGGAACAAAATCCGCAATCTAAAATTGGAGTCAGATAAAAATATTTTCAACCTTGAATTTCAATACTCCGGCAGGCGCCTGCACTTCTGCAACATCACCAGGCTTTTTGCCAAGCAATCCTTTACCAATAGGGGACGTAACAGAAATTTTTCCTGCTTTCAGGTCAGCTTCATTTTCACTTACCAATTGATAGGTTACCTCTTTTTTAGTAGCAAGATTTGTAAGAGTTACTTTAGTAAGTATCGACACCTTGCTTGTGTCAATACTATTTTCATCGATCACCCTTGTATTGACAAGCATTCCTTCAAATTGAGCGATCTTAGCTTCCAGTAATCCCTGTGCCTCCTTTGCAGCATCATACTCAGCATTTTCTTTCAGGTCACCTTTTTCTTTTGCTTCCGCGATAGCTCGTGAAGCTGCGGGGCGGTCCACCGCTTTCATTCGTTGCAGGTCCGTCTTCATCTGCTCGAGGGTCTCTTTGGTCACGTAGTTAAAACCACTCATAATTTACCTCCTTTTAAAATCGCAAAACGTGCAGACACGTTTGCAGACAAAAAAAATAACAACGCCTCAGTTTTTTGCTGAAGCGTTGCAATTATGTATATCACAAATATAGAAAATTCTTCAGTTCACTTTACCTGGAACAGAAAGTTTTTCTTAAGGTTCTACAAACTCATAATACCTGTCACGGCCAAGTGAAAATTCTACAGCTTTGAGGCATTTCCAATTATTCTTAAAATTGAAATTATCAAACCTCCAGTTAATGATCTTGTTTCGGGCGAAATTGGCAAGATAAACTTCAAGATATTTTAATCTGCCTGAATCGTTGTCTTCGTCGGCATCATCCCGCCATCGCGTATAGAAATCAGATTTCCAATAGCCGGAAAGTGTATCCTGGTTATTTACATAATTGGCTGCGCCGCTTTCAAAAAATGTAAAAACGCCATCTTCATAACCGGTCTGAAAATAATCGCGGCCAAATAATTCTTTTTTATAAGAAACATCCAGTTTCCACTCTCCTATTAAGTGGTCTTCGATCTTTTTGGCGCAGGAAAATAAAATGAATACAGTTGTGCAGAGAAGGAGTATAGTTCGGCTCATATCGCAATTTGTTTGTCCAAAAAGCCGGAATAATTATGCCATAATGTTTTAAGAAAGTCCCAATTTTTCAAGAAGCACTTCGCTCATTTTTAAAAAAGCTTCATGACTATACCCAGCTATATGTGGTGTTATGATCACGTTGGGCTGGTCCAGCATCCAGTTAAAGTTCTCTTTTTCCCCGGCTGTATAAGAGGCCAGGTTTTCATTTTCTAATACATCCAAACCTGCCCCCGCTATATGATCATTTAATAAAGCTTCCTTCAGGTCATTTGTATTTACCACCTGCCCTCTCGAGGTATTCAATATCCATGGCCTTCTTTTTAATGACCGAAAGAAATCATTGTTCGCTAAATGATGTGTGTCATCTGTAAGCGGTACATGAAAACTGATAACATCTGCATAACGGCACACCTGTTCAAGGTTTGCCTCTTTTACATGGTCCTTACTAAAACCAAACTTGTATTTGTCGTAGGCAAGTACTGTTACGTCAAATGATCTAAGCAATTGGGCAAATGCGCTGCCGGTATTTCCATAACCGATAATGCCGACCGTTTTTCCGAAAAGTTCAGCGCCCCTGTTTTCATCACGTAACCATTTGCCTTCTCTCAACCCTTTTTGCGTTGAATGAATTTTATTCATCAGCGAAAGCAACATGGCCAATGTGTGTTCGGCTACGGCATTACGATTTCCTTCGGGGCTGCTGATGCATTTTATGCCTTTGCTTTCTGCATACTCGACATCGATCAACTCCATCCCACTACCTAAGCGACCAATCCATTTCAGTTCGGCTGCTTTATCAATGAGTTTTTTATCAACCTTGATACGTGTGGTCACAACTAATCCTTCAACGTCTCTTAAAATAGTATACAATTCGTCATAAGAAATCGTCGGTGCATAAATGACCTCAAAACCTTTCTTGCTTAATTTTTCTGATAATAATTCATGCGCTTTTGCGGTAATGATCACCTTTGCCATTCTTTCTTATTTCATTTTAAAACTAAGCTCACCAAATTCTCTTACTGATAATTGCTCAGCTCTTTTAGTAAAGATTTCCTGCTTCAGGATCTCCGGTTCAAATAAATTTCTTACTGCATTTCTCAACGTCTTTCTGCGTTGGTTAAATGCTGTTTTAACCAGTTTAAAAAAGGATGCTTCATTCTTCATATCAATTGCTTTTTCCAATGGCAAAAGCCTGATCACAGCGCTTTTCACTTTTGGGGGAGGCGTAAAACATTTTTCATTCACTTCAAAAAGATATTCCACTTTAAAAAAAGCCTGGACCAAAACGCTGGTGACACCATAGATTTTATTTCCTTCCTTGGCGGCTACTCTCTGCCCCACTTCCTTCTGAAACATACCCACAACATGTGCAATGCTTTCTTTCCATTCCAATATCTTAAATAATATCTGTGATGAAATATTATAGGGGAAATTGCCGGTTACCGAGAACTTTTCCTGAAATGGCTTTTGCATTTCTAAAAAATTCTCATGAAGCAGCTTCCCCTTTAAATTAGCGTATGTAGCATGTAAATAATCTACTTTTTCTTCATCAAGCTCTACGGCTTTAAAATTAATTGAAGGGATAGTAAGCAAGTATTTTGTTAGCGCCCCGGCTCCCGGCCCTACTTCAAGCAAATTCTGATGAGGGTATTGCTGTATAGCATCCACTATTTTCCTGCAAATATTTTCATCCTTCAAAAAATGTTGACCTAAAGATTTTTTCAGGGTATACATTGTTGCAAATGTACTTGCTTGTTTTCTTTAAATTTTTTTAAATAAAAAATCCTCCCCGCAGCAAGGGGAGGAGTTTAATAAAAAACAATTATGAAAACCTGCTATTCCAAAACAACAAAACGAGTTGTTGATGTTTCCTGGTTTATTTTTAATAATGCATTGTAAACCCCGGGCGGCCAGTTTTCACAAGCTGTAACGGAGAATACGTTTGAACCTTTTCTGAGCATTTCATTCATCACCATAATTATGCGGCCATTCATATCAAAGAATATGACCTTTGCCTGTGCATCTGATGTCGATGCAATATTCATTTGGAATTTGCCCCGCACAGGATTTGGCGCGATGGTGATCCCTGATTTGACCGGCGGTTTTATATTTATTCTTATGGTACGGCTATATGTATAAGAGCCATCATCACTGATCATTTTAATACGGAAATCTATATAAGATGATACGCCAAATGGAAGTGTATAATTAAAACTATAAGCAGCGTCGTTCATTAAGTTCTTATTTGATTGAATTATTCCTGCATCTGTAAAGTTTCCTCCGTCAACACTTGCCTGCACTACAAAAGAGCCCGCTAAAGAATTATTTGTAACCGACCATTTTAATTCCGCTTTTTTATCGCTTGCATTATAAAGCCCTGAGAAAGATCTGAATCTTGCAGGAAGGATCACGCAAGCGGTATCTCTTGCAACAGTTATTGTATCTGTTGCATAAGGCGAACAGCTTGCCATTAACCTTTGTGTTACTATATACGTTCCGGGTTGGTTTACCTGTATCCATGTTCCGGATGGATGTGTATAAATAATATTTCCTCCTATTGTAGACCAGGTATAAACAGAAGTAGGATGTGGGTTTGTAACGAAAATATCGTTTGTAGCCGTATCATTATAACCACAATAGAAAGGAAGTTCTGCAGCCATGTTCACCCTGGGAGCCAAAAACAAATCCAATGGCGCCACAAAGTCTTTTAACTCGGCAGTAAACGATGAGGATGCTCTTGTTTTTACAACAAGCTTGTTAAATGGAGAACCACAGACATCACCTCCTAATAAACTTACGGGGTCAAGGCCTAACTTGGTAAGATTTACAGAAAATTCCATGAACTGGTCCTTACCATAGTTGACAGCAAGACTATTGTCTTGCAACACCAACTGGAATGGCCCTGCCCATGTATTAGTCGAACTCCCTAAACCGGTATAAAAGGCTCCGGCAGTCTTTGGAAGTATGCTTGCATAACCAAATTGTGACCCGGCAGTAGCTCCATCAAATTGACCCGACCAAATAAATTGAGCAGGTGTTATACTTAATGTCGATATATGCACCCAGATACGGGCTTCAATATTTGTTAATGTAGAACTTTGATATTGGCCGGTGAAAATGATATCGCCGGGTTTAAGAATATTTCCGGCTGCATCAAGCTGCCAGCTTGTATGCCCGGAATCAGGACCATACCCATAAAATCTGGCAGAAGCCCTGTCATAATAGATATCGGTTTGGTACATCTCAAAATCAAAGTACCTGTTACCGGTTGTATTATCCAATGATATACCACCAAACATCCATAGAGAATCAACATTGGTAGGACCGGCTCTTCTTACATGCATAAAGACGTCAAGAATATCATTTTTGTCAGGAATACCCTGAATTCCACCCGTCCAATTAGCCGGACTCATTCCATTCTTATCCGATCCTGCGGTAAATACACTTGAATCGTTTCCATGATAATCTCTTACGAAGATTGCATCAAGCCAAAGCCTGTTGTTTACTACAGAAAACTGAGGCCTGCTCATGGAACGATAAAGGGGAGCCATTCTTCTTGGCCATGGAGAGGCATCACTCAGGTAGGCAGCTACAACGGACGCTGCACCCGTAGTATCAATTACATAATTTCCTGTACCGGGAGTTCCATTATTGAACCAATCATCATTTCCACTTTGCACAAAACCATTAAAATAATTGGCACGCAGATCGGCATCAACACCAAACGCAGCCTTGATTATCGGAGTAGTTATCTGTGCGGAAATAACAACTGAAAACACCACCCCAAGTACGAAAAGTAGAAAATGTTTCATAAGCATACGATTAAAAACCACAAATCATACACACTCAATAGGCAGGAAAAACAATGAATGGGTGGATGCATCTTCCTGCCACAGTTATTTATCCGCGTTGAACAACACGAATTGTTTCAATTGGTGAATAATGACAAGTTCCATCATTCATTATACAACCAATGCGGTAATAAATAACACCTGGATAGATACCTTCATCTTTCCATGAGAATTTAGTTGCATTGTTACAAGCAGGCTCATTAATAACATCATAAAAATCACCATCATAAGATCTTTCGATCCTAAAGCTGGAAACACCTGCCGGCGTTGTGATACCCCAGTTCAATACAACATTCTTTTTTGATTGATGGTGAATACGGAAATAACTGAATTCATGGTAATTGTTAGCGCTTACAGAAGCTGTTGATTTGCTGCTAACTCCTTCATTTTTACCTGAAAACGTAAAGCCGGTAAATGCAATAAATGCAACGGCAAAAACGAATAACTTTTTCATAAGGTAGAATTTTTATGATATGAAAGTAGATGAATATGAAAGTTTGTACAAGGAATAAACCCCAGTCAAATACACTGAGATCAAGAAATATTAATTCAGTTTTTTGTGGCGGTTCATGGACGTAAGGTTACTATGAAAAAACCCTCTTCGAAAAAGAGGGTCAGAATTATAAATGAGTACCATTTTAGTCGATTTGATTGCTAATTTCTTTTAATAATTTTTTTGTTTATCACTGTGTTTCCGGAACTAACACGCAAAATGTAAAAACCTGCGGGAATATTATTCGTATTAGCAATGGTTATATTATTTTTTCCTTTTACTAAATTATAAGAAGCTGATTTCAGCTTATGCTGATACTGATCGAGAAGCTGGACATGGACTATTCCATCAACACCCGATATAAGATCAAATTTGATTTGAGAGTTAAATGGATTGACCAATGATTCAATCTGCAACCCTGCCTTGTCACCAATTAACTGAATAACCTTTGAATATTTGTATTTGGCAGTCTGAGTTTTGACAGCTTTTATTCTATACCATGAAAGAGTATTATCTAATGGTTCGGGGTCAACATAAGTGTAATGATTTGTTTCTGCAGAAGGATCTTTGAATCCAATTATTTCACCAATAGCAATAAATCTGCTGCCGTTTTTACTTTTTTCAATTTCATATTTAACTGGTTCCTCTTCCTTTGAAGTTGTCAAATATAAAGTAGCTGTATTATTTTCATTTTTTCCTTTGAATGAAAGAATATCAACATCAAGTAGTGCGCCGCAGGGATCAACATTAAGTGTTATTTCAGCACTTTCATTAAATCTGCAAGAACCGGCAAGATTTGAAGCTGATGTTGCTACTGCCACTCTATACATACTGCCACTATCGGAATAGTAAGCAATAAAAGGAGGGTAATCCACTGTGTACTCCCATTCAGTGCCAGTCCATGTTGGGGTTGCAGCTCCACTAACTCCTGTTGAAGTCCATGTAACGCCTCCATCTATGCTTTTTTCCCAGATGTAATGATTATAGTTGTTATAGTATGAGCGGACAACAGTTGACATTTCAATTACATTACTATCGCAGGTGAAGGGGTTTGGACCGGGTAGTAAATCCAGTTCAGGTGTACAGGTTCTAAAAGTTATGTCATCGATGGCCCAGTCATTTCCACCGCCCCCCGGCGCATTATTTCTTAGGCTCATGGTGAAGTCGGTTTGAGATGCCGCGGTTTTATATATAAAAGATCTTTGTACCCATTCATTGAGGGTATCCGATCCTGTTTGGGTTCCACCCAGCCCCATGTAACGCAAATTGCCGGTAGTGTAATAGTCTACCCCATCAATGGCAACTGCGATATTGGGTTTTACACCTGAAGAATCGCCAGGACCTGTTGGAAGGTAACTTGCGTTACTTGTAAAACGACCAAGCGAATCACATCCGCATTTATAGCAAATGTTTTTAAACCAGGCCGATATTTCATAGTACGTGTCAGGGCAAGCACCCGAAACATTAAAATCAAAAGCAATGTCGGTACGATAAGAGGCATTAATTGCCAGCATATAACCACCAGGGGTACCCGGACTAACCGGCAGATTTCCTCTAGCCGTATTCGTTGCGCCAGTATGATCACCGCTTATATCCCATACTCCGTGAACACGAGCCGCATTGGATTTAGCCAGTAATTGGTTTGTTGATCCGGCAGCACTTGTATTATTTGGAATGCCGTAATAGTAATCATTTGGAGTACTGGCACCAAAGTTTGTATACAAATAATTAGTATTGGGTGATGTGCCCCTGTTTTGTGTAGTTCCTGTTCCAAATGTGCCGTTACTCTCGTCGCCCAATATATTTGTTTGCGATACGCTGTTCGGGCATGCACCAGGACTTTGAAAGATCATAATACTATCGTCTGGGAATTGAATTGTGTAAAAAACGCCCGTTGTTGAGTCCCGGTAACGGAATGCGCCACCGCCGAAATTTACTTTCTGACCATAAGATGCATTTACAGTTACGCGGTAAGTGGCAAGAACAATACAGTTCGCGCTGGCAGCGCCGCTGTTAAATCTCGGTATGGTAATATTATTCAATTTCCCTCTTGCTGTTCTCGTTGCTCCTGTTCCCATGTTAATTTGAATAGTGGTATCAGTTCCTACCCCGGCGGTGGTCATCCATCCTGCATCCGCATCGAGGTCACTTTCCGTGTAATATTTGTATCGTTTGCCTTCATTTGTCCTTATTGCAATGGAATCTAAATAATGAAGACCGCCACCGGCTCTCAATGTATCATAATATGCAACACTATCGATCGCCCGTACTCCTCCATTTGGCCTCACAACCAGAGTGGCCCGTATTTCTAAAACATCTCCCGGATCTATTGTCCCTCCTGTGGCAGTATCACTCAGGTTTACATAACTTTTTGAATAGTCCAGTATCGCACTTGCAGATGCTGCAGGATCGGTTACACAGATATTAAATGTATACGTACCGGAGGCCACTGGGGCGGACAAACTATTTGTCAAGATCCTCACATAATAAGTGTTGCCAACAATTAACCCGGAACCACCAACTGCAGTAACAACGCTTAACGGATTAGTTGTACATGCAAGAGATGTAAGCGAGCCGCATGCACCAGAAAATATCTGTATTCTTGGAGAAGCAGTTGAAAGGTTTGCTCCGATCGAGCTTAATGTAATAGTGGGATATGCTGTTTGTGCCACAAAACTATACCAAACTTCAGGTGTAGTATTTGGATTAGCACCACAGGCTGTTAAGCCGGCAGTAGCTGTAGCATTTATCAATGTTCCTGCAATATTTGAACAGGTCGCTGCACTGGTGAGCGTAATTGCACCTGAACATAAATCATTTGATGGTGGTGCTGCTGCCGCAGTTACACAAATATTGAAATTGGCAACTGTACCTGTACCCGATGGATTTGTCGTAAGATTTGAAATTCTCACATAATAAGTTGTTCCGATAACTAACCCGGGCTGTGTTAATGTCGTTGCCGAGGCACAGGCTAACAGGCCAGGTGCGGCACAACTTCCATTGTATAGAAAAATTCTTGGTGCTGTAAAATTCGCGCCAAGACTGCCCAAAGTAATTGTATGAGTAGTAGCTGTAGCAACAAATGAATACCATACGTCATAATATGTACCCGCTACCGCACAACCAGACGAACCCAAGACAGCAGGAATCGATAAATCAAGTGTCCCGGATATTGAGGAACAAGTTGCCCCCGGCGTAAGAGATGTAGCGCTGGTACATACATCATTTACGGGAGGCTGCTGCAAACAAATATTAAAATTCCAGCTGCTGGTAGATGAAGCGGTGGGATTTGATGTTACATAAACCCGTACATAATAAGTATTGCCAATGGTTAATGTAGTTAAGGTTAATCTGCCACCAGTAACATTTGCTGCCTGGCAACCTAACGATGTTAAAACACCTCCGCAGCTATTGGTACTGCTGCTAAGCATTTGAATATAGGTAGTGCTTGAACTAAGATTACTTCCAAGATTGCTTATTGTGACTGCATGGGTAGTGGAAGTAGCTACGAATGTAAACCACACATCATAAGTAGTAGTGGCAGTTGCGCCTCCGCACGAGCCCGTAGGTGCCGAATTGGTAGCATAACGAAGATTCGCTGTAATGCTGTTGCAGGTAGGCGCCGGATTCGATGTTAATACAGTAGCGCCACTACAATTATCATTTGTGGGTGGAGGATTTGGATGTGTAACACAAATATCAAACCTGTCATTTGATGAAATTGGTGAACCAATATTTGAAACACGCACATAATAAGTATTACCAATAGTCAAACCAGTACCTGTCATAGTGGTGGTACCACAAACAACAGAAGTTAATGAGCCGCAGGTGCCACTGAATAATTGTATTTCAGGGTTGGTAAAATTACTTTGAAGAGCGCTTATTGTTACAGTTTGAGAGGTGCCCTGGGCGATGAATTGAAACCAAACATCATAGTGGGTACCGCCGGCAGCACACCCCACCGGAATGCCTGAACTGGCTGTAGCATTTTTTAAACGATATTGATTGTTATTACAGGAAGTATTTGATGTCAGTGTTGTAGCGCCAGAACAGTTGTCATTGGAAGGCTGAGCAAAAATTTTAAATGAAAAAAATAAAGAAAAACAAACAAGCAAAGTTGTTTTTAGCATTAGTTGCAGTGGACATAAAGATGGTTTCATAGAAAATGGAATTCTTTGATTTCTAAGGATATTGGATGTTACAAAGAAACTTCCAGATCAGTTCTTTATCAAGAGTGATTTTGCTGCATTCTTCATAGAAGTTTTACGATAATAAATGGGTACTTATGCTTGTAAGAAAAAAAGAAGAATTCATACTTTTGGCCAAATCCAATTTTTTTATGAAAAACTCCACCAAAGTTTTTACACTGCTTCTATTTTCATTTTTATTTTTTCATGGCAAGGTAAAATCGCAAGCTACTTGTGCGACAGCCATATCGTTAAATACAAGACCGACTTGTACACCGACCGCGGGTACATTACTTGGAGCAAATGCAACAGCCTTGGCCGCCACCTGTAGTGGGAATGCCACTACTTCTGCAGATGTATGGTACAAGTTTGTAGCACAATCTACATTTCCAACTGTTACCCTTAGTAATGTTGGAAGTAACTTTAGTGCCGCAGGTCCCCGAATACAAATTCTCTCTGGTGCATGTGGCGCCCAAACTGTACGTGCTTGCAGCAATACACTTACTGCAACTCCATCTACAGCATTAACCTTGGGTACCACTTATTATGTAAGAATTTTAACCAATACGAATACTGGAATTCCCGCAACTGGTAACTGGGGATTTGACATTTGTGTTATTGATCCACCGGTAGTTGCGAGCAGGATGGCAGAACTGTTTAAGGAAACTACGCTTTATGGTACAGTTGATGATGTACTTGGTTCACCATATCCGGCAGGAAACCTAAATAATCCCTGGGAACTAACTTATGGATCCGATGGATACTTATGGGTTACTGAGGGAAAGGGATATACAATAAGAAGAATTGATCCTAATTCCGGTATCGCTACTACAATGGTTGATTTGTCAAACACTGCAATCGGATGGCTGACACCTGCGGAGCATACTACTTTTAACCGGGTATTTGCTTCAACCCAAAGCCCATGGCCTCAGGGAGGAATGATGGGACTTGCGGTGCATCCTCAATTTAAAGATTCTGCAAATAAAAAATTCGTGTATGTGGGGTATGTGCATTCGGCCAATGGTGGAAGTGCAGGTCCGGGTTATCTTTTTACAACTAAAATTGTTCGGTTTGAATATGATACAATCAACAATAAATTATACAGACCTATTTCAATATGCGATACTATAAGAGGAAGTGATGATCACAATTCCGGACGAATGATCATAGCACCTGTTGATGGTGTCAATTATCTTTTTTATGCGGTAGGTGATATGGGGACCGGCAACTACAATAATAAAACACGAACAAATAAATCACAGAATTCTGCTTCATATGAAGGTAAAATTTTGCGTTTTAATTTAGAGCCGGATTCGGATGCGGATCTATTTGATAGATGGATTCCAGATAGCACCGGCAATCATAATAATCCCTTTAACGGGGCAACACAAAATGCGGTTTATACAACCGGCATAAGAAATAACCAGGGTTTTGCATACAACCCAATAACAAATAAATTATATGGTTCGGAACACGGAATGTTCGCAGATGATGAAATTAATATTATAGAAAGAGGTAAAAATTACGGGCATCCGTTGGTAGAAGGTTATGCCGATGGTAATTATAATGGAGCTAAACCAGGATCATCATCTGGAACCTCATATGTAATAATTGCAAACGAAGTTGCTAATGCTACAACAATCGGAGCTGATTTCAGGGGGCCTCTTTATTCGCTATATCCTGCACCTAATGGTCCTGCAGGTACTGCTAACACAATTTTAAATATATATAATAGTACAACTGGCGATCCCTCCAGTAATGCAAGTACATCCATAGCTCAATCGGGATTGGATGTTTATTATAGCTCATTTATTCCCGGCTGGAAAAATTCCCTGTTAACAGCATCAATGAAGAAAGCAAAAATCTTTCGTTTGAAATTGAATGCCACGGGAGACCTGGTTGTTCCAACACCTGCGGGTAGCGCCACACCACTTAATGATACAGTTGGTTTATTTTGGTCACTAAACCGCTACAGGGACCTGACTATTTCCCCGGACGGAAGAACGATTTTTGCTTCGATTGACAGAGACCAAACCACCTCAGGCCCCACTTCAGGTTCCCCGCAACCTAGTTTATGCCCTGGCTGTATAAAAAAATTTGAATTTCTTGGTTATGCTGATAATGCCGGGGCAAGTACAATTCCAACAAGCATACCTGTTGGTACAGGCGTTTCAAACACTGTAACCAGCCTAACAAAAACCGTGGTTAATTCGGACAATAACAATATTTGGGTGCCTATTACAGATGCCAATGGGAATATTATTGCGGAGATAGATGCAAACGGAAACAATTTAGATACTATTTCCAGCTCAGTTTATATAAATACAGGTGCGATAAGAACAACATCGTCAGGCAATCCTTATCTTGATCGCAGCATTACGATAACTCCGAAAAATCAGCCCGCTGCCGGCACACCGGTTAATGTAAGGTTTTATTTAACTACCGGCGAGCTTACCAGTTTAATGGGAGCACCTGGCAGTAACGTAACTGGCATTAATGATGTCAACATCTTTAAAAATAATGACGCGAACAGTTCTGTATTGACAAACGCACCCATACTTGTAGTACCAACAACAAGAGCAAATTTTAGTGCAGACTATGTCATTACTGCAAGTATCGATGCTTTTTCATCTTTCTATTTTGCAGCAGCTAATCTTAGTGTCTTACCTTTAGATCTTCTTTCATTCACAGGTCGATTGCAAAACGATAATTCAGTATTATTAAATTGGAAAACTGAAAACGAGATCAACACTTCTCATTTTGTAATTGAAAGAAGCACAGATGGCAATCGATTTATTGCACTTGGAAATGTTCCTGCACAAGGTGGCCGCAATAATATCGGCACTTCATTTAATTATTCGTCCACAGATATTGATGCTGTTAACCAGTCAGCTCAGCGATTGTTCTATCGATTGAAAATGGTTGATATAGATGGCACTTATAAATATTCAAACACAGTTTCTATTTTAATGCCATTTATCACTGGTAAACTAACAGTTTCTCCAAACCCTGTTATCAACGAAGTGAAAATTTCCGTTGCTTCACCGGAAGATGGACGGGTACAATGGAAGTTGATCGATAATGTAGGACGAGTAATGATGAAAGGAACAGAGAATGTCAAGAAAGGAGCCGGTAATAACTTCACCATTAATATGACCAGGTTATCCGCAGGAACTTATTACTTAAGCGTGGAAGGTGCAGGAAATGATCAAAGGGTAAAAATGCAAAAGTTGTAAAACCAACTCAGAAATTCTAAAAGTTACATATAAACACCCCGGTATCCTTACCGGGGTGTTTGGTTGGCACCAAAATCATTTAACGGGATTTAGAATAAACCCAGTGATACTCCGCAATAAAAATTTCTGCCGGCGGCAGCATTAAAATAACGTCCACCCGCTGCATTAATGTCATTTCCCAGGCTATAGATAACAGCGAAGGCATTATCAATACCGACGAACAAGTCAAGCTTATTCTTTTTATGAAACTCTTTTTTCCACCCAACCCTTCCCCCAAAAAGATTAAATGAAGTAGCTGATTCTGTATTCGCATCATTTAATGGAACAGGATCACTATAATAATAAGTAATATTGAAATAAATTCCAGGTTTTAGAGTAACATCCACGCCGGCAGCGACAGTATGTTTAGCTACACTCGGTAATTTTTTCCCACTATAATCATTTGTAAGTTGCTTAAAATCGCTGTATTTAAAATTATTCCATGTATGGCTGATCCATATTCGGCTATTACGTACAAAAGAATTCTTCGGTAAGATCAAATACGACGCTTGTGATTCAATTCCCTTTTGTTTTGTAGCACCTGCATTTATAAAATAATCTGCGTTACTTGAATCTCTTCTTTGAACAATTGCATTTTTCAACCGATAATAAAAAGCATTGACTTCAACATATAGCTGTTTATTAAACCAACTGCTCTTAAATCCTGTTTCATAATTAATGCCATGCTCAGCATTTAAGTTCGTACTGATAATACTCGTGGACGGTAAGACCTCGGCAATTGTGGGCGGGGAGAAACCTTTGGCCACACTTCCATATAAATATAAATCCGCCACGATTCTCTTTGAAACCGCAAATCTCGGTGCCGCCTCATTTCTATAGTTTCTTTTTTGCTCAGATAAAGAAGGAACAGTAAGACGTTTTATTTTAATTGAAGATTTATTGACGCTTAGGCCGGCTGTAACATTTATATCATGCTTAAAACGAAAATCTGCCTGAGTAAAAATTGACCAAATGCTGTTTCTCACATTATCATTTGTGAGAATAGTTCCGGGCTTCCCATTGCTATTGGTATAAGTCCGAATAGTAAAAAATCCTTTTTGCATTTCGCCGCCAAATACAATTCTTGTTTCTCCATTTTTAGTTTTTGGTTTCCATGTAAAGACCGTTCTGCCTCCAAGATGTGGTTCTTTCCTTGCTTCATAATTCCGGAAAGTAGGGTTTTTAACAGTTGAATACGCACCATAGAACACAAAACTATTTTCAAGATGTTCGCTGAACTTATAATGATTTTTTAATCCTCCAAGCCAGGTTTTCTGAAATATTGCAGCCTTCGCTTTATCAGCACTTGGAAAACTTCCGGCAGCGGGACGGGCGGATCTGGGATTATTTTGATATTCCGCTTTTGTAAGAGCACCCGGTGTTTCATAAAAGAGATCGCCATATAGAAAGTTAAAACCTAATGTTTCTTTTTTACCGGAAACAATTTGGGTTTGCCATGTAGTAACATCTCTATGCATAGACGTATGATCCCGGAAGCCATGGCTTTGTAGATGTGAAAAATTAAATGTATTCCTAAATTTCTCTTTCCCCTGATTCAATTGGACATTTAATGAGCCAAGATCATAACTTCCGTACACAACGTTTGCTAATAAAGATTGAACCGGTTGCTCTTGATTGCTGTTAATTAAGATCGCACCCCCGGTTCCTGCACCGTACAAGCTACCTGCGGGACCTTTAATAATTTCCAGTGAATTAAAATTGGAAAAACTCAATTGATTTAAATAGGTATTACCTCCGGGGTCAGTAAATGGTATGCCATCCCAATAAACCTTTACATTTCTTATACCAAATGGTGATCGTAACGTGCTGCCCCTGATATTCATTCGGTAACTGCCTGGAGAACGTTCCTCCATTCTCACCCCTGCCGTACTATTGAGTGCAGGGAGAATATTTATATTACCGAATCGTTCAAGCCTGTTCTTGCTGATTTGATTTATTGCCGACGGAATTTTTCTTAAACTTTGATGTTGCTCGTAAGCTTTTACAACAACCTCTCCAAGTGTTTGCGAAGAGTCAGGGATTGTTTTTTGCGAATATGAAAAAAGAAAAATTGATAAATTAAAAAGCAGGAAGGTAGCAGCTTTTCTCATAAGTATTGGTTTTAATCGAAACACAAAGCTAAAGATTCTGATGCCCTAAAACAAAACCGGAAGCAGTAAACTCCCGGTTTGCTTAAAATAATGAGTTTCCCAAATCTTATCTTGAAATGATGATCTTCTCTGTCCTTATTTTTTTATTATCTCCGTTTTTGATAGTTAATACATATACTCCACTTGACAGATTACTGACATCTATTCTTGTGATGGATTCCTTACTCTGTACATTCTTAATTAGCTTACCCGTGATATCGTATAACGATATTTGACTATTGGTAAGCTTATAATTGTAAACTATAAAATAGTTGGTTGCAGGGTTAGGATAAATGTCAATGCTTCCATCATTCTGAACTTTATTTTCAGTCAGCCAATCATTGATAGCTTTTGCTCCTGGTAATACTTGATAAGTAAATTCAAGAATACTGCCAGGATTAGCCGGAGTAGTAGTTGAACCACCCGTAGGTCCCGAAGTAGAACCGCTGGAATCACAGGCTACATATATTTTTAGCCCGTCCGGCGATACCACTACATCTCTGAATCTGCCTAACCCACGGAAGTAATGAATAGTATCTGAAATAATGCTTTGTCCATTATTACTTAGTTTGTATCTCGAAACCGTGCCTTTTTTCAGATTGGCAATTAATAATGAATTTTGCCAGCCGGGTATTGTTATATTTCCATAAAAGTCGCTTCCGGAATGTCCGACCGAAGGCCATAACATATTATCACCACCCGATGGCGGATTAGTTACAGGGAATAATGAACGCAATGGCTCTTTTACATTTAAAGTGTTGCAGTTGTTTTGTTCATTAACGATCGTATAACCTCCCGTAGTTCTTCCATTATAGTTGCCGTCACACCATCCAATTACATTTGGCCATCCAAAATTTCTCCCCTGCTCAATAATATTTATTTCATCATCGCTGAAAGGACCATGTTCATCGCTATATAAAATATCGGTTCCGTTTACATTCCCCCAGACAAGACCTTGTGGGTTACGATGACCAAACGAGTACACGGCATTTCCAAAAGGATTATCCGTAGGTATCCATGACCCCAGGCCATCTGGTTCTGTATTGAGACGCAGAATTTTTCCTTCATAAATATTTGTATTCTGTGAATTGTTTGGGCGGTTGATATTATCATACTGGCCGGCACCCATATCTCCAACGGAATAATACAGTTTTAGATCTGGTCCGATAGCAATCCTTGCAGAGTTATGATCATTGCTTCCGGGAATATCTTGTAAAACTGTAACCGGCGATTCTAAAGTTTGATTTAGCAAATTATATGTATATCGCTCTATTCTGGTTTTCCGAACGGTACTGCTTAGTGATTCGTATGTATATGAAATATAAACATACGGTTTACCTAAAAGAAACAATGGATGCAGTGCAAGCCCCATCAAACCATCCTGGCCTCCTACCCGTACCATTTGTGATTCCAATGTCAATACCGTTGTTTTCAAACTTGTTAGAGGATTTACAAAACTTACTTTGCCTGCAAATCTTTCTGTATACCAAATATTACCATCTGGACCGTAAACTAAATCATGCGGCATGCGTTGGTTTGCTATTATTGTACGCATCGTAAAAGTTTCAGTAGCAAGTCCCGGAATTAAAGTCGTTACATCCAGGACACTACTGAATGAACTTTGATTTCCCGCTGCGTCCTTTGCCTTAACGGTATAACTATAAAGTGTAGCGGGTAATAAACCTGTAACATTATAGGAGGTTGTGGTGATATTCGATGGATTGATCTTTATTCCATTCTGGTAAACATCATATCCTGTAACACCAACATTATCTGTTGCAGCTGTCCAGTCCAATTTAAATGAGGTCAGCGCAATAATTGTTGACAAAAGATTCGATGGTGCCGTTGGAGGCTCTGTATCCGGCGCATTGGTAGAAACATTTAAAGCCGTACTCGCCGCACTTTGATTACCTGCCGCATCTTTCGCTATTACAAAATAACTATAAGTAGTTCCGGCCGTAAGTCCGGAGATATTATAAGATGTAGATATAATATTCGATGGATTAATTTTTATTCCATCCTGGTAAACATCATATCCTGTAACACCAACATTATCTGTTGAGGCTGTCCAGCTTAAAGTGAGTGAAGTTGTAGTAACCGCTGATGAAGAAAGATTTGTTGGGGCAGTTGGAGGTTGGGTATCGGGTAACTGTGTGAGCAGGTATGTTCCCGGAATCACTTCGCTGGGCGCACTCGTTGATTGTCCCGGTTTTGCCCATCCCACAGATAGGTTATCATTTCCATTACTTTCTTTCATTAGTGCCTCAACATAATAAACCTGTCCGGCTGTTAAGCTTATTAAAGTGGACTTTTGGCTGGCATATTTATTCCATTCCCTGTAATTGGTAGAACTTGTATTGAATGCAACCTTTATTTTATTGGAAGGGCTGCTAGTTGTGCTTAGCCAAAGTTCACCGCTTGCATCACTGGCTATCCAGAAAATATAATTTCCGGTTGTTGGAGGACATATATAACCATTCATTCTTATACCAATATTATTGCCAATATTTGTTGGCATTTCAAATAAATTACGGGTACCTGTTGATGAAGGATTATTGGGATAAGCAGCGTTTGATGTAAGGTTGGACACTGCACTACCATTGATTCCATTCCAGCGTTGATAATTAATTAATCCTGTACCAGGGCAGGTCTGTGACCGTGAAGAAAGAAATGCGAGTGCGCAAATGGCGGAAAAGTAGAGGCGTTTCATAAAAAAGGATTTTCTTTTGACTGAATAATTGGTTCGCAAAATATAAAATTAAGTGAATGACTTTGTATTTATCTGTCAAATGATTTTATGTGATTAAGATCAATTATTAGCAAACTATTGTTTAACCAAAACAAAACTCATTACCAATTTCATTGCACCACTTGAATACGACGTTGTTTTTATATTTATGTACTTTTACAGCAATACATATTGAAATGAACCAAACTGCTAAGCCAGTAATAGGTATTACCAGCGGTGATATCAACGGAATAGGAACAGAAATTGTCATTAAAACATTGTCTGATAACCGCCTGCTTGAATTTTGCACCCCCATTTTTTTTGGATCGAATAAGCTTATAAATTTTTATCGCAAGGCGCTGAGTGACCTCAATTTCAACTGGCAAAATATAAAAGAGCTTACTCGGCTAAATTCAAAACAGGTCAATATTGTTAATTGCTGGGATGAAGATATCATTATCCAGCCCGGTCAATTAAATGACAACGGTGGAAAATATGCTGTTAAGTCATTACTTGCGGCAACGGAAGCTTTGAAAAAAAATGAAATACATGGAATGGTAACTGCACCAATCCATAAAAAAAATGTTCAGTCACCGGAATTTAACTATACAGGCCATACTCCTTTCTTAAAAAACTATTTTGGTGTAAGCGACGTCGTGATGATCTTGTTTGCCAATGAATTCCGGGTAGCATTGCTTACAGAACATATACCGGTAAATGAAGTGGCTGCAAATATTTCAAAGGAATCGATCCTTAGAAAATTAGATATCCTTAATGAAAGTCTTAAAAAAGATTTTGGGATTGATAAGCCAAAAATCGCTGTACTAGGATTGAATCCGCATGCCGGTGACGAAGGATTGATCGGTAAAGAAGAAGAAACGATCATTAGACCGGCGATTAAAGAAGCAAAGCAAAATAATCTACTTGTTACTGGTCCATTTAGCGCTGATGGTTTTTTCGCAAGGCAATACCATGATCGTTTTGATGCCGTGCTTGCCATGTATCATGACCAGGGCTTAATACCTTTTAAAGCATTGGCATCAGGTCAGGGTGTAAATTATACTGCCGGTCTTCCAGTTGTACGAACATCACCTGATCATGGAACTGCTTTTGATATTGCCGGTAAAGGGAAGGCCGACGAATCTTCTTTACGATCCGCAATATTTGAATGCATTGATATTATTAATAATAGAAATACTTTTGAAAGCAATCATAAGAATCCTCTAAAAAAGATAACCTCCGTAATTCTTGCCAACCAGGAGGATGAAAAGATCGAAGAGAATTAAATCAGGTAACATAGTTCCCTACTTGCCTATAAGAATCGCGTTGATTTTTTATTAGCTATTACTTTTTGATTTATTAAAATTTATCTCCATAATTCATACATCGTCCTAGGCTATGCTGTGGTTATACATTTATGCATCGTGTTTATTCTAAATTCCGGTTGAGTAACTTTAGAAAAAGAGTAGAATTACTACTTATAAAAAATCTGAAGCTTACCAAGAAAAATTTCCTGTGAAAGTTATGAGATTTACGAAGTAGAATATATTTTTATACCCGCATCGTTAATCCGGTACCCGAGTGAGTCCTACCAAGTAAACTTCCTCGGTTTAGTATCAAAAAAACAAAATCGCAATTGTTCTCGAAGAGACTTCGGATGAGTAGGCTTTTGCTTCAACCTTCCGAAAAAGATAAAATTGTATATAGCTCAATTAAACCATACTTATTATTATTTAAAAATCAATCACCCTAAAAAAGAAAACAATGAAACATTTTTTCAAATTAACATGTGTAGCTGCAGTTCTTACGGCAGGAATTATTACCCTTTCGTCATTCAATAAAAATGAGAAAGTAACCACAAACGTTGACGCTTATAACATTCAGCTTTTGTCAACCGCATCAGATGAAAGTCGTGGCGCGTTTGAATGGACGTGGGTTCTTACCAATCCTAATCCCGGTAATGGTGAGAATGGCACTTTACAAAATGTAAGCCATTTTGATATTGCTTTAAATGCGGCTGCGGAAGCTGCATTGGTATCAGCAGAATACAGTTTTGATGGCATTACATGGATAAGCGTTCCTATCGAATTAGAACGTGACCCTGCAATCAGGCAGTGTACTGCAACTGATGTTTTAAAATTTGATGCCGGAACAGTTGGTGGAGAGCCTACCT
>Ga0075428_100001624_pt1 | contig 24021 bp, 16 predicted proteins | sample RhiMetdeltSRZDD2_FD_75291 | JGI IMG/M metagenome (GOLD analysis project Ga0075428, IMG submission 75291) | Populus rhizosphere microbial communities from Tennessee, USA - Rhizosphere MetaG P. deltoides SRZDD2 | ecosystem: Host-associated > Plants > Roots > Rhizosphere > Soil | place: USA... | reverse complement strand
CGCACCGCTTCCGACGAAGAAATCAAAAAGGCCTTCCGCAAACTCGCACGCCAATACCACCCCGATGTCGCCAAAGATAAAAAAACCGCCGAACAAAAATTCAAAGAAATCAACGAGGCCTACGAAGTCCTCGGCGACTCCGCCAAACGCAAAAAATACGACGAACTCGGCCCCAACTGGAAACAGGGCGCCGAATTCCGTCCACCTCCCGGCTGGGAGGGCTTCCCCGGTGGCGGCCGCGGCGGCAGACAGGGCACCTATCAGGAATACCATTTCGGCGGCACCGGCTTCAGCGATTTCTTCGAGCAACTCTTCGGCTCCACGGGCCGGCGCGCGGGCGGACGTTCCGGCGGCATGGCCGACGACCTCGCCGAGCGGGGCGAAGACATCGAAGGCGACATCATGGTCACCCTCGAAGAAGCCACCAAAGGCTCCACTCGCACCATCTCCGTCGAGCACGGCGTTACCTGCGACAACTGCGGCGGCACCGGCGAACGCAATCGTCGCGTCTGCCCCACTTGCGGTGGCGCGGGCCGCGTCCACAAAACCGAACAATACCAGGTGCGCATCCCGCCGGGCGTTGCCAACGGCCAAAAACTTCGCCTCGCGGGCCGCGGCGAGGCGGGCGTCGGCGGCGGCGCTGCGGGCGATCTCTACCTTCGCGTGCGCTTCGCCAAGCACCCCGATTTCCAGATCGAGGGCAACGACCTCGTCTACGAAGCTGAACTAGCCCCGTGGGAAGCCGTCCTCGGCACCCAACTTTCAGTGCCGACGCTCAGTGGCCGAGTGAACATTAAAATTCCGCCGGGCACACAAAACGGCCAGCGCCTGCGCGTCCGCGGTCGCGGCCTGCCTCAACGCGGCGGCGGCCAAAGCGATCTCTTTGTCGTAGTCAAAATCGAAGTCCCAACCCAAATCACCGACGCCGAACGCGCCGCCTGGGAACAACTGGCCCACACCTCCCGCTTTAACCCAAGACAGTAGCGCCTCCCTTGACTCCTTTTGGTCCTTGCCTTTTCCCGCCGCACTTAGGCGTGACTTTACCCCTCTGCCACCTAAATTGACCCGGGCAACGGCATGAAAAAGAACACTTCAGTTTCCCGCAGCGGACGCTTCGAATCCGGCCCGGCCGCCGAAGCTGCCGCCTTTACCGAATCGATCTCTTTCGATTGGCGCCTCTGGGAACAGGACATCCTCGGCTCCCTGGCCCATGCCACCATGCTGCAAAAGATCGGTCTCCTCACCAAGACCGAGTTGCGCGACATCACCGAAGCTCTCCGGGCGATCGGCCGCGACATCAAGGACGACAAATTCCAATGGAAGCCCGAACTTGAAGACGTTCACATGAACATCGAGGCCGAGCTCACGAAGCGCACTCCCGCCGGCGCCAAGCTCCACACTGGGCGCTCGCGCAACGACCAGGTCGCTCTCGATATGCGCATGTGGCTCCGCGATGAAATCGCCCTGCTCAGCCGCGAACTGCGCGACATGCAACTCGCTCTCGCCGAACTCGGCGAAAATAACGCCGACACGATCATTCCCGGCTACACCCATCTGCAACGCGCGCAGCCCGTTTACTTCGCGCACCACTTGCTCGCTTACGTCGAAATGCTCGAGCGCGACTACGACCGCCTCGGCGATTGCCTCTATCGCACCAACGTTTGTCCGCTTGGCAGCGGCGCGATCGCCGGCTCCACTCTGCCACTCGACCGCGAGTTCGTCGCCGTTCAACTCGGCTTCGTCGACGAAGAAGGCCGCCCCCGCCTCACCCAAAATTCCATGGACGGCGTGAGCGATCGTGATTTCGTCGTCGAGTTTTGCGCGATTGCCGCACTCCTCGCCGTCCATCTCTCGCGTCTCGCCGAGGACCTCATCCTTTGGGCCAGCACTGAATTCAATTTCATCAAAATCGCCGACGCCTACACGACCGGCTCATCGCTCATGCCCCAGAAGAAGAACCCGGACATCGCCGAGTTGGCCCGCGGCAAAACGGGCCGCGTCGTAGGCAACCTCATGGCCTTGCTCACGTTGCTCAAAGGTTTGCCCATGACTTACAACCGCGATTTGCAGGAGGACAAAGAACGCCTCTTCGATACGGCCGATACGGCGCGCGCCACCGTCCGCATTGTCGCCACCATGCTGCGTAACACCACCGTCAACGCCAAATCCTGCGAAGCCGCCAGCAACGACCCCGCGCTCCTCGCCACCGATCTCGCCGATTACCTCGTGCGCAAGGGCGTCGCGTTTCGCCAGGCCCACCACGCCGTGGGCGCCGTCATCGCGCTCGCCGAACGCACACGCAAACCGATCGATCAACTCACGCTCAAAGACCTCCAGTCCTTCGACAAAAACTTCGGCGACGACGTGCGCGAAATTTTCGATCTGCGCAAGGCCATGCACCGCCGCAACCTGCCGGGCGCTACCGGCGCGGATGAAGTGAAGCGCCAGCTCGCCCGCTGGCGCGGCCTCCTCGTCGAGGCAGAGTAGGGGAGGCGCGTGTGGCCGCACCCGACCTTCTTACCAGTGTCTTGCGCGATGTCTCGCGTTCGTTCTACCTCACCATGCGCGTGCTGCCTGGCAGCATTCGCCGCCAGATCGGCCTCGCGTACCTCCTCGCACGCACCACCGACACGATCGCCGACACCGAAATCGTTCCCGTTGAGCGCCGCCTCAGCGCCTTGCGCGCGTTGCGCGACCGAATCCTCGGCCTGAATTCAACTCCACTCGACTTTTCCGAGTTCACCCAACTCACCACAAGCCTGGCGCAGCCCTTCATGGCCCATTGCGAGAACGCTCTGCGCGATATCGAGTACGACAAGCTTACCGATCCCGCCGTTGTTACCTGCAAAGGCAGCGATGCCGAACGCGCCCTGCTTTTGCGCGTCGAAGAAATTCTCTCCGTGATGAACGCCTTTACCGCGGAGGACCAGCAAGCGATTCGCGACGTCCTCACCACCATCACCAGCGGCCAGGAACTTGACCTGCAACGCTTCGGCCAGGCCTCAGCCCAAAACATCGTCGCCCTGAACACGCTCGACGAACTCGACGATTACACTTACCGCGTCGCCGGCTGCGTCGGCGAATTCTGGACCCGAATGTGCCGCGGACACGTGTTCCCCAATGCAACGTTGGACGAGAAACAACTTTTCCTCGACGCCGTCCGCTTCGGCAAGGGCCTGCAACTCGTCAACGTTCTGCGCGACCTCCCCGCCGACCTGCGCCATGGCCGTTGCTACCTTCCGCAAACCGAATTGCGCAAACTCGAGCTCGAGCCCCTCGACCTTCTCAATCCAAAAAGCGAATCCCGCCTGCGCCCGCTCTACAACGAATTGCTCGCCAGGACCGACGCCCACCTCCGCGCCGGCTGGAATTACACCCTCACCGTGCCGCGCTCCTGTCTGCGCGTTAGACTCGCGTGCGCCTGGCCAATTCTCATCGGTGTTCGCACCCTCGCGCGCCTGCGCACACACAACGTCCTCGATGGCGCGCAACGCGTCAAAATCACCCGCCGCGAAGTAAAACAAATCTTCATCCGCTCCATCCTTTCCTATCCCTCAAGCAAATCCTGGAACCAACTCTACCACCACGCCGCCCAGTAGCGCAGATTTCCAATCTGCCGTATCGCCGCCTTCCAGTCGGCAAACCGTCCGTGCGAATCCCGATCCGCGTCGGAGTTCCGCGTTTACACGGCGCCTTTGACTTTTCCCTTTTCATTTCCCCATCCTCAACTCCCCGCGTCGCATCGAAAACGAATCGTCCCCCGAAAAAACCAACCACACCTCATTCCCGCTCATCCACTTCGTAGGCAAGTGCATAGACTCGCCCGGCCCCACGTCCCACTGTTGCGTCTCGAACGAGATTGTCCACGGTCCCCACGGCTCCGGCGCATCATAAATCGCAAACCCGCCCGCAAAGCGCGTGTCCTTCCCCGCGCCAGTTTGGCACCAGAGGTATCGCTTCAACGCGGGATGATAACTCACGCTCGACCGATAGCACATTCCAGCGTTCGTCAGCACGCCTCCGCGCGATGCAATCTCTCGCGACCATCGCGGCTGCCCATTGGCTTCAAGCCCCTCAAAAAATTCGTAAGCGCCGCGGTCCTGAATACGGTCCCGCGCCACGCGCGCCATCACGAATCGATCCGCCCGTTCGTATGCGCTCTCCGCGTCCAGGGAATAAACGTAGACGAACCGGTCTCGCGCGCCTGCGTAATCACGTCCGAAATTGAGGAACGTCGGGCACCCGAAACCGTTCGTGAATTTCCAGTCCCCCCACCTCCAGCTTTCGCCATGGTTCCGCGACCACGCGAGCTGCGAATTCGTCACGTTGCGGACCCATAAATACAGCACGCCATCGATGCTCAACAGCCCGCTGGCTTTGCGTCCGTGCGCACCGTCGCCTTTGGCATCGAAGCTCTTCGACGGAATATTGATTCCTTTAAAATCCGGAGGGTTGCCTTCGATGCGAGCCAAACCAATGCTCAGTTTCTCTTGGCGGAACGGTTCGAACCCGTTGCCGTCGCCGTAAGCGGTGTAAAGATGATCGTCATCCGCCCAGGTGATCGGCCAGTTATCACTCCCTTTCGCTTTCCGAATGATCTTCGCTGCCGCGTCCCACTTGATCTCCTTGATCACCGCGCTTCGCGCAACCGCGGCACTCTCTGTCACAAGAGCTCGAACCGAACCCGCAATCGGTTCGAGAAACGGCCTCAGCACTTCGTAATGCTCGGCCTCCTTGGCTCGCCTCCACGACTTCGCCGGACCCGCGCGCGCGATCACCATGTCCAGGCTCGGAATCACTACAATCAAGCTGTCATAAAGTCCCCACGACCAATGAGCATCGCGCGGCAATCCAGCGATCGTCCCGTCGGCGTTGTTCCACCAGAGCATCGAGTAATGCGCCGTTGCGTTGCCGTGAGGAGTCAGCGTGTGCGAGGGCAATTTCGCCAGCGCCGGATCAGGCTCGCGAATCGCGTGGATGAACGCGAGCGGAAGGACTTCAATGTCATTCCAACGACCCTCGCGAAGATAAAGATAGCCGATCCGCGCCATCGCGTTCACGTTGGCGGAAAATCCCGACCCGAACTCCCGCCGCATAACGTCGTTGATTTGATGCGGACGAAACGCATTTCTGCGCCACACGATGTCCGCGGGCGTAATGCCGATGGGCGTGAAGACGCGCTCGAACATAACGTCATTGAGGTCGCGCCCGTAAATCAACGTCAGACACTCCGCCAGCCAGTTCGGTCCGCCGTCGCTGTAATGCCATTTCGTGCCGGGCTCGAACAGCAGCGGTTCGTAACCGCCTGGCTTTTCGAAACCCCCCGTCTGGTTTGCGAGCATCCGCAACGTGATCTTCCGCAGCCAACCGGTCTGCGCATTCGCCTCCGGCGGAACACCGAACGTGGGGTGATATTTCCCAGCGGGATCATCGAGCCGAAGCTTGCCGTCCTTAAGCGCTACCCCCAACAACGTTCCACCAATCGATTTTGACGTGGACTTCAAATCGTACCGTTCCGTCGCGCTGCCCCAACTCATCACGAGCTTGCCCCGGTAGATAATGTAACCCGATCCTTCCGCGGTAAGCGCATACTCGCGCGCCTGCTCCAACTTCCCAGCCTCAAGCCCCATCTCGGCCGGCGTGGCCGTCGGCCACTCCTTCCCCGGAAATTCGGCGGCGATAAGGCTGATCGCGCAGAGGCTAAGCAGTGAAACCGTGGCAACTCGCATCCATCGAGTTCTACCTTCAAAGTGATTCGGCATCAAACCGGCACAACGGTGGCACCGTGATCAATTGGGCGTAAAGGTGAAAACCCCCACTGCGATCACCGCGTTGTATCCAAAGTGCACAGCTACTGCTGGCCCAATCGCCCCTGAACGCAAACGCATCCACAACGCAGCCAGCGCCAACCCCGTGATGCCGATCGCCGAAGGCCAGAAATAAATCATCTCGGTGATGTGCATGCAACCTGGATAACTTCAATTCCATTGCGTTTTCAGAATCCCCTCGCATACAACATGGCCGCAATGGCCGTACCTCCAGCCCTGCTGCGTGTCGCCGTCGACGGAAAGTTCTTTCGCCTCGGTGGCGAAAAGGTCTTCCCCAAAGGCGTCACCTACGGCCCTTTCGTTCCTTCGGAGAAGTACGACGTGCTGCCGCCGCCCGAACAGGCCGCGCGCGATCTTGCGCAAATTCGCGACCTGGGAGCAAACCTCGTCCGCGTTTATCACACCCCAGGTAAGTGGTTTCTCGACCTCGCGAGCGAACACGGCCTGCGCGTGTGGGTCGATTTTCCGTGGGACAAACACCTCTGCTTTCTGGATTCGCCGCGATTGCAGCAAGACGCCCGGCGCGCGGTCCGCGAGGCAGTGCGCTCCTGTGAGCGGCATCCGGCGGTGTTCGCCTTTTGTGTGGCAAACGAAATCCCGGCCGACGTTGTGCGGTGGTCTGGAGTGAAGGCGGTCTCGGGTTTCGTCGACCAGCTCGTCGAGGAGGCCAAGAGCATCGACGCCGAAGCGCTCTGCACGTTCACCTCCTTTCCGCCCACAGAGTTTCTGCACTCCGCCAACGTCGATTTCGTCTCCTTCAACGTGTATCTACATCAGCAACGAGCGTTCGAAAACTATCTCGCGCATTTGCAAATGATCGCCGACGCGAAGCCGCTCGTCCTCGCCGAGTTCGGCATCGATTCGATTCGCGAGGGTGAAGCTGCAAAATGCGAAATGCTCGCGTGGCAAATCGAAACCGCGTTTCGCGCAGGCCTGGCCGGCACGGTCTTGTTCAGCTTTACGGACGACTGGTTCACGGACCAGCAACAAATCGAAGACTGGGGCTTTGGCTTGACGACGCGAGATCGCACGCCCAAGCCATCCTTCCACGTCGTCAAAAATCTGTACCACACCGCGCCGAACTTCCCCCTGCGCCGATATCCCAAAGTCTCGGTCGTCGTGGCGAGCTACAACGGCGCCCGCACGCTCAAGGCGTGTCTCGAGTCGCTGGTGCACCTCCGCTACCCGGATTACGACGTGATCCTCGTCGATGACGGCTCCACCGACGCCACCCGCGATATCGCAGACGCGTACTCCACAGTGCGCTATATTCGCCAGCCGAACCTCGGCCTCTCAGCCGCTCGCAACACGGGCATCGAGGCCGCGACTGGCGAAGTGGTCGCGTTCACCGACTCCGATTGCCGCGCCGACGAGGACTGGCTCCATTACTTGATCGGCGACCTTGTGAGCGGCGCCTTTGCCGGAATTGGCGGCCACAATTTTCTGCCACCTGAAGATTCAATCGTCGCCGCGGCGGTGATGGTATCGCCCGGCGGCCCATCGCACGTCATGCTCACGGACCGCGACGCGGAGCATGTGCCCGGCTGCAACATGGCTTTCTTTAAGCACGCCCTGCTCGAAATCGGCGGCTTCGATCCGGTGTTTCGCAGAGCGGGCGACGATGTCGACGTGTGCTGGCGTCTGCTCGAGCGCGCTTACAAAATCGGGTTCAGCCCGGCGGGCTTCGTCTGGCACTATCGTCGTTCCAACGTCGGCGCGTACTTGAAGCAACAGGCCGGTTACGGTGAAGCCGAAGCGTTGCTCGCGCACAAGCATCCTGAATATTTCAACCCGCTCGGCGGGAGCATTTGGCGCGGACGCATTTATGGTCAATCGCGCGTCGGCCCCAGCGTTTCACGCCCCGTGATCTACCACGGATTGTTCGGAAGCGGGTTTTTCCAGAAACTCTACGCCCCCGCGCCCGCCTACGCGCTGATGTTCTGCACTTCGCTGGAGTACCACGTCCTGATCACGCTGCCACTCCTCGCGGTCGCCATTTCGATTCCGTTCTTGTGGCCGCTCTTCGCGGCCAGCCTCGCCTTGACGCTCGGCGTTTGTGCCGCTGCGGCCGCGCAAGCCGAGTTGGCGCGCAAGAAACGCAAGTTCTGGTCCCGTCCCTTGGTCGCGTTGCTGTTCCTTCTCCAACCGGTCGTCCGCGGTTGGGCGCGCTATCGCTGGAGATTAACGGTTCGTCCGCAGCCGCGCACCCGGCGCAAACCGGCTGGCGCAGCAACTCGACGTCACGTCGACGTGGTGAACTACTGGTCGGAGAAAGGCGTCGCGCGCTTCGCGTTTCTCGACGGCGTGCTCAAGGCGCTCGAGGACGAAGGCTGGCAAACAAAACTCGACACCGGCTGGAACGCCCACGACGTGGAAATCTACGGGCAAAAGTGGGCCCGCCTGCGATTGACCACCGTGACCGAAATACTTCCGCGCCGCAGAACAACGATCCGCGCCCGACTCGATGCAAACTGGTCGTTGCGCGCAAAATTGTATTTCTGGGTGTTGCTCGCGCTCGAAATCGTAGCGGTCGCGTTGCTGCGCGACACGCAGCCCTGGCTTTGGATGATCCTGCTGAGTGTGCCGCTGCTGGGGTGGTTCTTCGAACAGGAGAAACATAATCTCCAGGTGATCATCGCCGGCATCCTCGATTCGATTGCACTGAAACTCGGCATGAAGACACTCGACGAGGCCCAGGTCCGCCTGCCGCCGCAGGGCGCGCCCGCAACTACTGCACCTTAACGATGACAGCAGTGATGTCGTCGTTTTGCGCGACGTTGCCGGAGAACTGGCGCACGGCCTGGTAAAGCTCATCGACAATTTGCTGCGCCGACTTCGAGCGATGTTGCCGCACTACGTCAAGTGCGCGTTCGCTTCCGAACAGTTCGCCCGCAGGCGAAAGGCACTCCTCGATGCCGTCGGTCAGAAGCACAACGAGATCGCCCGTTTCGAGCAGTAGCGTAGCCGAGGCCGCGTACTGCGTGTCGGGCCGCATCCCTAACGGGATGCCTGTGCGCGGCAGCATTTTCTTGAGACCGCCGGAGGACTGAAGGACGTGCGCAGGAGGATGTCCAGCACTCGCGTAGCTCAACGACTTGGTTTGAGGATCGAGCCGCGCGAGGAACAGAGTGACAAAGCGTTCGCTGCCGACATCTTCGGCGAGCACACCATTCGCGCGCGTCAGAATTTCACCCACATCTTCGCGCCGGCCCGCGAGCACGCGCAGGTACGCCCGCGTTTCTGCCATGAGCAGCGCCGGCCCGACACCGTGGCCGGTCACGTCGCCCAGGACGATGCCGAGGCGTCCATTGAGCATTGGCAAATAATCGAAGTAATCGCCCCCCGTCGCTTCGGCCGGGTACGACGCGCCGCCGATCTCAAAGCCGGCGAGGCTGGGCGGCGCTTTGGGAAAAAGGCGTTGCTGAATTTCGCGCGCCACGCGGAACTGCTCCTTGTTTTCGCGCAACTCGCGCTCGGCCCGTTTGCGGTCCGTGATGTCGCGAATGAAAGCGCAAAAACGGAGTTCAGGGCCAAGCTCCATCGCGCTGAAGCTGACTTCGATCGGGATCTCCGCGCCGTCCCGGCGCAGGCCCAGTGTCTCGACTGCGCGCCAGTTCAAGCGCTTTGCGCCGCTGCGCAAAAAACGTTGCACCGCTCCGATAAATTGAGCCCGGAGGTGCACCGGTTGCATCGCCGCCACGCTCTTGCCGACGATGTCTTCGGGCGCGTAGCCGAACACCGTGCTCACAGCGGGGTTCGCAAAGTGAATCGTCCCCGACGGGTCCATGAGAATGATCGCCTCCGGAGCCGTTTCCCACAACAGGCGGTAGCGCAACTCGCTCTCCTGGAGGGCGCGTTCGGCGTTGCGCTGGCTGGCGCGATTCGCAGCGTCGCGCAGTTCGCGCTCCACCGCGGGCACGAGCCGGCTCAGGTTCCCCTTCATCAGGTAATCGTGCGCGCCCATCTTCATCGCGGCGACCGCGATGTCCTCGCCGATCCCTCCGGAAACGATCACGAACGGAATGTCGAGCCCGCTTTGCTGAACCAGTTTGAGCGCGTTGGGCGCGCTGAACTCCGGCAAATTATAATCTGCGAGAATGAAATCCCACGTCGCCTCCGTGAGCGCCGCGCGCATGCTCTCGGCGGTTTCAACACGCTGAAAGACAACGTCGTACCCGCCTTTGCGCAGCATGCTGACGATCATCTGCGCATCGAACTCGGAATCTTCGACGATCAGAACGCGAAGCGACTGCTTCACAAAGAACCTCCGCGGTCGAAACAGGCCGAACGAGTCCTACGCATTGAGGCGACGGTAACAAAATCACACCGTTGCTCCAACGCAATTTGGAAGCTAGGACGTCGCGGAGCGGCGTCCCGCCAAAGCCTGCGCCGCCTCCAGCTCCGCGTCGGAGTTCCGCATTTATGCAGTCCAAAAGTCTCGAGCGCGCCGCTACTGCGCCCGATCCAGCGCTTGCCAAAAATCGCCAAGGTGCCGCGCGTGAACCAGGTGCGCCCGCTGGTCTTTGCCGGCGTAACCCCAGGCGTGGAAACGCCCATAGTCGGTGCGGTGGAGCAGGGGATAGTCGGGTTCAGAAGCGGCCGGGCCGGAGTTGGGCGCAACCGGTAGCGACGGGACGCCAATCGCGCGCATCAGCGCAGTGGCCGTTTGCTCCGTGCTGGCGTAGGAAGGCGTCGGCACTTCCGAATAAGTGATAAGCAAAGTCTTCTGGCCTTTGACCGCGGCTTGCGCGAACGGAACCCACGGCTCGAGGTGTTCAGAAGCGGGTTCGGTGACTTTGCGGCCGCGCTCGCCCGTGGATTTGAACCGCGCATAAAGCGAATCGAGGAGCGTGATGCGATTGATCAATTCGAAATACGTAGGGACCTTGAGCAATTCGCGCACAGCCGCGTACCCCGCGCTGAAGGAGGAGATGTCCACGGTGGAGATGCGCACGTCGCGGCCAGCGCGCTTGGTCAACTCCTTCTCGATATTCTTGAGTATCTTGGCGAAGCGTTCTTCGTTTTCAAAGGCGCGCTGATAAACCTCGGACCCAAGCCCGAGATCAAAATTCACAAGCGGACCGCGCAGCCCGCGCGCGATGTGTTCCTGAATCGTGAACCAATGCGCGCCATGGAAATGGGCCGTGAGCGTGACGTCGCCCGTTGCGGGAGCAGACCAGCCGTTGGGAATGAACAGAATGTACTTAATGGTCTTGTCCTCGAGGTGCTGAACCGTCCCTAGCAGGTTCGTGTTCGCATTGACCTCCTTCCACGTGAGCGTGGGCGGCTCAGGAACGGCCGCGGCCTGCGCCAGTGTGTGAGTGATGAGCATCGCCGCAACGGTCGTAACGCAGCGAGCCAGAGTATGAACAACGGGTGCCCGGTTTTTCATCGCGCAGAGTTATAGCTGTCTTCAGTATGAAGGCAAGAGCAGGGACAATGCCGGAGAACGAAAGTTGAGATCCATGCGCGCGACAGCGACCCCGTTGATCGCTCCCGTGTCGCAAAACAGTACATTCCAGACGCGATCAAAGCTTGTCCTCACCGAGCGTAGCTATGCTGTCAACATATTTGCCAGCACCGCATCGGCGCAGGCCGAAGATGTGAACCAGTTCGCGAAACATGTCGGGGAAGCGGTCTGGAAATTTTAATTCGAGAACTACGTCCTTGCCCCAGACCAACATTGGGTTTCGCATCGTCATCGATAGTCGGATGCTCGAAGCAGCTTGTTCGTCGCGCGGGAGCGCGTCAGCGCGGACTTCGCGATCCATAGTTAACCGGACGAAGTTATCATTGGTTGACATGTACGCTTCGCGGGAGTAGGCGACGTGAATTTTGGGTTGCGCGTTGAGGCCGTGCATGCGTTCGCAAAATTCCTCGAGCGCGGGAAAATCCTGAGGATCTTCGGAAGTGAGGTGCGACGACTGCGGCGAGTTTGCGGCGAGTAGTGAAGCGACAGCGTCGCGGCGCACCGCCGCGCGTTTCTTGGGGCGAGACTTGTTGGCCATCCTGTCCTTGATTTCGAAGAACACCGGCGTTGTTGGATCGTCATCGTAGAACCGCACGCGCAGCTTGAAGCGATTTCTATCACCGTTGATCGTGGCCAATACAGCTTCAGGTCGTCCGAGTCGAGATACACACTGTGAACCGAGTACGAAAAGTTGGATTTGCCGACGCCATGCTCATCGAGTTCGAGATGAGCACGAATGAAATCACGAACCTGCAGGGCCAGTTCTTCGGTGATAATATACTTCTGCTCGAAGCGCGCTCCCTGGAATCTGTCTTGAGCCATCGTAACAGCTACGCGGCGTAATGGCGCGCGACTTTCCGGAGCGCTTCACCCACGCTGCTGATGTAGTCCTCAGTCATCGCTTCATGGATCGTGACTTTAATGCCCGTTTGCAGAATGGCTTCGGCCTCGGGCGTTTGATGTTTCGAGTAGTCCATCGTTGTCAAACCCAGTTCGCGCACGGGCCAGCGTCCTGCAAAGAATCCATGCTTCAGAAACACCGGGTTGCGATGCAGCGGAACCGGGATATAGCCGGCGGAAGCCGGAACACCTTCAGCCGCCAGGGCCTTGACGAATTCCGCGCGATCGCAGCGAAACGCGTCCGGTTGGAAGCGAAACATGTAGAACCAGTAGTTGCAACGGTCCTCCGGATGCACTTGGTGCGGGAGCACACCGCGAAGGCCAGTGATTCTTTCGGTGAGCAGATTGCCGAGTCGCGCGCGTTTGCCGACGATGTCTCCGAGCCGTTCTAATTGTGCCGCGGCCACGGCGGCCTGCGGTTCGCTCATTCGGTAATTCGTCGCGAAGAACTCGAACAAACCGCCCTTGATTCGATCAAATCCTTTGTCGCCGAATCTCTGGAGCAGCGGCCCAAACGTTTCGTCGTTTGAGCCGACCACGCCGCCATCGCCGCACGTGATGTGCTTGGAGTTTTGCAGCGAGAAGCAGGTTATGTGGCCGATGGTGCCTATCGGGTGGTCATGATATTTTGCGCCCCACGCCTGGGCAGCGTCCTCAATGAGCACAAGCCCATGTCGATCGGCCAGCCTCTTCAACGCATGCATGTCACATGGGTTGCCGCCCAGGTGCACGGCGATAATGGCCTTTGTCTTCGGCGTGATGCGCCGCTCCACATCGGCCGGATCGAGATTATAAGTGCTGGCGCCGAGATCCGCGAACACGGGCACGCCTTGCTGATAGATGACGCCGATCACAGTGCCGATGTCAGTAATTGGCGAGGTGATGACCTCGTCACCGGGTCCAATTCCTGCCGCTGCGACTGCGATGTGCAAAGCCGCGGTGCCGGACGAACAGGACATGGCGTATTTGACCGGACAAATTTTTTTGAAGCGTTCGATGAACAATGTGGTCTGCGGTCCTTTCCAATAGAACAGCGTGTCCTGACCAAGCATGGCGTTGAGGCGCTCGCGCTCCGGTTCGCCCCAGCGAATGGGCAGTTTGGTCGGCTGCCTGACTGCCTTCTCGCCACCGTGGAGTGCGAGCTTGTCGGCCGGAGATGACTCCGCAGCGCTGGAATTCGCGAGTGTCCCGGCCAGGACCGTCGCCGAGGACGCCGCGAGGAATTTCCGGCGGGAAATCCTCATCGTTTGAGATGATTGTTTGGGACGCATAGCAGCAGGATAGTCGGCTAATGGTTTTGCGCGAGCAAACGTTGCGCGTTGCCGCGCCGGATGCTGTGTAATTCTTCCTCTCCCAGAGGCGATTCTTTCAGCTTGAAGAGCGCGGACTCGAAATAGAACAGCGGCGCGTGGGACCCAAACAGGACGCGGTGAGCCGGGAGTTGCGCCAGCAGGTTCGCGACTCCACCCACGCCTTCAAGCATGGAAATATCAACATAGACTTGTCCTGCCACGACGAGTTCGACGAGCGGCCGTCCACGCAAAGTGCGCAGTGCATTCAGGAGCACGAGGCGAAGTGCGGGCGTTTTCGGTACGAGATCGGACAATGGCGCAGTGTTAACGGGTTCGACGCGTAACAGCGGGTGCATCATGCGCTCGTCTTCCATGACGAGAGCGAGTTGGACAATCATACGGCGCTGGGCAGCCAATTGCAGCAAGCGTACGAAAGCGGGATCGTCCAACGTGTAGCCGTGGTAATTCGGATGCAGCCGAATGCCGGGCATACGATGAACTTCCGCGCAGCGACGCAAGTCCTCCTCCCAGTCCGGCAATTTCGGGTTGATCGAACCGAAGGGCACGAGCAAGCCGCGCCCGTAGCGGTGGCACTCGTCAGCGAGCCGCGCATTCACCGAGGCGATGTCTTTGTACAACAGACCGTCGAGGCTCCCGGCCCACGCCTGAACGATGCGTTGACGACGAAGCCTCGTGACGAGTTCGCGAGTGTCGTCGGCTTGCAGATGGCGCAGCGGCCAACGTGAAAGGTTGACGTTCACGTCGATGAGATCGTCGCGCGAGCGAGCCGACTCGGTAGCGGCGTGGGTTTCGGCGCCGACGGCACTAAGGGCGGCGGCTGTGGCGCTTGCTTTCAGGAAACTGCGGCGATTCACGCTTTGATTCCTTTCTGTTGCAAGCTGGGTCTGAGGAGCCGCTTCAGATTTGTGGCGAGGATTAACTGTTTGGCTGACTCCGGAATGTCCGCGCCGAATACCTTTGCCAGTTGCGAGGCGAAGCTGCGCCCGCCGACATCGCTGCCGTAAATGACGCGCTCGGCGCCGAGCTCGCGTACGGCCATCTCGGTGAGTCCGGCTGTGGGATCACCACCGGCCAGGTCGGCGTAGACATTTTTGTGCGGCCGGATCACGCGCAAGCCACGTTCCCAATCGCCACCGGAGTGGCCGCAAACGAGTGTCGCGCGGGGGTGCCGAGTGGCGAGGTCCACGAGGTCCATGGGCGTGGACTCACCCGGAAGGTTCCCGGTGCTCTTGAGCCACGTGTGTTGAAACACAATGGCTTTCAATTCTGCGGCGCGTTCGATGAGGGGATCGAGTTCCGGCGCGCTGCAACGCTGCGCGACCCAAAGCTTCACGCCGACCATGGGTCCGTCGCGCACGCAACGGTTGAGTTCGTCGAGGCTGGCCTGCGTATGTTTCGGATTTAAATAGACGAATCCGAAGGCGCGCTCGGAAAAGCGACGTATCGCTCGCAGGACTTCGTCATTCTCCTGCCGCATTTTCTCCGGCGTCGGATCGTAGGTGAACTCCATGCCCATGAAGACGCACAGCCGCGCAATGCCCATGCGATCGGCGTATTCCAGCAGCTTGCCCAGGCGCGCTTCCGGTGTGTCACCGGGCACGCCGGACAAATGGCAGTGTAAGTCCCAGATTTCCATGGTTCGTGTGCCATCACGCTCCACACGGCTTTTGCTCCTGTCCAGCTATTACGGGTAAGCAAGGAGATAGAATTTCATGGGGCCGGTGGGAGAAACCTGGATGGCGCTTTCGGTGGCGTCGGTGGTGACGGTGCCCGGGACTGCCGTGGTGATGGCGTCGATGGAATCGCCTGAGAGGAGGCGGAAGCCTTGCGCGGTGGCTGCGGCAGGCCACGAGATACGCACGTTGCCGCCGGTGGCGCGCGCGATGCGCAATCGAAGATCGGAGGAGAGTTGGGCGGTGACGGTGACGACGGCGGTGGCGCCGAGCGTATCGGCCAGAGTAACTGTGAACTCGTCCGTCATGGTGAAGTTGGCGGGGTTGGTATAGACGAGAGTCGCGCCTTCCAAAGTGATTTGGCCGGGGCTGATTGGGTCGTTGCCGGTGAGGTCGTACGTAGACAAAACGATGGAGTCGCCGTCGGGCTCGCGGGCGTTTTGGACGAGGCGAGACAGGGGCAGGCGCAAGGGCGCACCTGAGAAGCCTGTGAGGATAAAGTTGCTGACGATGGGAGGCTGGTTGTCGAGAACTACGGTTAGGTTGACCGTCTGGCTGGTCTGGCTGCCGGAGGCGTTGGTGACGACGACTCTGAAGGTCGAGGGTTGGTCTAACGCGGTAACAGGGTTGTACGTGAGGGTGCGATTCGTGGCACCGGGAATTTCGACGCCATCGCCGAACCATTGATAGTGCAATGGCGGGCCTCCCCGGGCGACCACGTCAAATGTGACCCAGCCTCCGACGCGCACGGTCTGACTTTGCGGATGACGGAGGATCGTGAGGCCCGAGGACAACGCGTGGCCGATGCCACGAATCGACATGACGCGAAGAGCGTTGCCGGGCGGGGAATTGGGTGCGCTGGTCGAGTTATCGACGACGAAGTCGAGTGTGTTCACGCCGGTGACAAAGCCGTTGGTGAGGGTGAACGAAAAAGCGATCCGGTGAGGCCCGGGAAAAGGAGGGTTGAGATTCGTAACGCCCGTGGGCTGGCCATTGAGGAGCACCGTGAGAGAACCGCCGGACAACACGGAGGCACTAAGCCTGGAACCTGGGGGCGTTGCCGAGTCGAGCAGAAAAGTAGTGCGGTAAATGTAAACGCCGCGCACGCCACCGAGATTTGGACCAGGCGAGATCCATTTGGAGCCGGCGTCGTTGGCATTGTAATCGAGAGTGTTCGCGGGCACGACCGTGTTGGGGCCGAGGAGAGTGGGATCCGAGCTGGACCAGAGAGTGTAGTGAGGATCGACGGCATTATCAGGCAGGGGCGCGCCGTTGAGATCGAAACCGGTGGGAGCAAGGCCGGTGAAGATCGCGCCGACGGTGACCGTGGCGACGGCGCTCGTGGCCTGGCCGAACGCGTTCGAAACGATGTAGCGGTAGTAGGCTGCGGTGGCGAAAGTGACCGGAAGCGAAAGTGTTTCAGCGGTTTGGCCCGGGATGTCGGCGAAGCCACCGCCGGGGAAGCCTTGCCTCTGCCATCGGTAGGTGAGCGGCGCGCTGCCGCTGGCGTGCGAAACGATGAGGAGGGTTTCGCCGACGCCGAGGAATTGGTCCTCAGGCTGCGGATTGATCGAGGGCGGTATGGGCGGCGCGCTGGGGTCGAAGACCATGTCGATGGCGCTGCGCGCGATGTTGCTGATGCGCACTTCATCGATGCGGCCCGTCAAACCTTCGCCGGAGATATTGCGATTCTCGTTGCCAATGGTGAGGACGGCCATGCCGGTGAGGTTCAGGAGAGGGACGCTGGTGGTGAGCAGGACGCTTGCGCCAGTGCGAGAGCTGTCGAGCCGGGTCCAATAGAAGACGATGGTGCCTGCGCCGTCGTAGGTCATGGCGACATGGAACCACTGGTTGGGCACGAATGCATCGGGCCCAGTCGTGGGAATGGCAATGCGCGGGTTTGCGCCTGCGACGGCAATGTTGTTGAATTCGAGCAAGCCGGCCGAAGTGAGACGGAATTGAAAGGGCCGCGCGCCACCACTGTTATCCATGCTGATGATCTCGCGGTTTCCGCCCGTGAGGGAGGGAAAGTTAACAAGAGCTTCGAGGGTGAATTCGCCGCTTGGACCGGTAAAGGTCGAGCCGCTGATAGCGTCGGCGCCGGGAGCAGCGCCGCTGACGTCGAGATCCGCGACACTGTTGGCGTTGGCGTCCATGAAGAGGCCGATGCTGTTAGAGAAAGTGAGGTCGGCGCAGAGACCGAAGTTGAAGCCGGTTCCCGAAGCGCCAGTGGCGCCAAGAAGGCCGGGCAGGGGATTGCGCGGACTGGCGGCGGATGGGTTGCCCGCAGCGATGAAGCTGGCGGCTCCGGCGACGGCGTTGGTGGCGATGCTCTCCGGGACGGGTTCATCGAGATGGAGCAGGAAGATGGTGTTTGCGTCGGGTATGTACGGAGCAACGATGGAGGCATGCGTCGGCGCGATGGTGACGAGAAAAGCCGAGGAGCAGGTCGCAAGGGCGAGGTAACCTAGATTCGCAAGCTTCATAAACAGGTCGTGGTTGCTTTGAGCATAAGGGAAGAACCAACGCGCGCAAAGAGGCGAGTTGCGGCGATGCCTGGCGCTCCTCCGGCGCTTCGCGCTGCAACTTCAGCGGGGGTGCTTTCGGAGCAATTTTGGAATTGCGAGAGCAATTGCGCCGATCGCGAGCAGGCCCCAGGCGCGGGGTTCGGGAATGACCTGGTATTCGATAAAGAGCAACGGCCCGGCCCCGTTCGGGTCTTCGCGCGAGGCGAAGCGGCGGGCGGTGAAAGGCAACTCTTCGGACTGAGATTTGAGCATCCAGCCGAAGTTTGAATTTGTGCTGTCGAGCCAGGATTGCACGTCGGCGAGCATGTCGAGGGTGCCCTCAAAATTGTAAACATCGACGCCGTAAATGAGGGTCGAGGAACTGAAGTTCGCCGCGAAATCGGTGCCGGCAGCGCCGCCGGGCATGAACCACGGGGTGTCGAAGGCGAAGCGATGAGTCCAGGTGGCGTCACCCGGAGACGCGGGCGCGCCGAGGCCGCCGGGGTTTTCAGTGACAACGGTACCGCCTTCGCCCCAGGAGCGAAGCATGCGATGAAGGCCGAAGGTTGAGGCTTCGAAGCCATCGCTGGGTTGGCGAGTGACTTCGAGTTGAAGACCGACCGCGGTGATTTGCGAACCTGCGGGGACCGCCGACGCGACATCAAATTGGAGCAGGGCGCGGTTTACGGTGCGGTTTTGGGTCGTGCCCGCGAGGAAGAAGCCGTCGCCGCCGGCGCTGTTGCTCGGTGAAACCTGGAACAAAGTTGCGTCGGCGATGGGGCTCAGAACTAAGGACTCCGCAACGCAATCATTCGCGAAGGGCATGTATGAGAGCGCGGCGGCGCAGAGCCAAAGGCTGGAGCGTGCGAGCAACACGTTGTGGCGAGTCGTTAAAGAATGCCAAGTTCGGCGCGGATTTGCGTGCCGTCCACGGAGGTCCCGCCGGCGAGGAGTCGTTCCGCGGAATCGGCATAGCCGGGAATGATGCGGTTCAATTGGTTTTGCGTGGCGCCGAGGTGTTTGCGGATGATCTCGCCGAGAACCTGGCGATAATCGGTGGCGCGCCGCAGGTAACGGCCGTTCACGCCGAACATCGAACCGGTCTGGCCCGTTGTCCATGGGATCGGATCGGAGGGGCTGCAATTGAAGACACCGGAACGGCCCAAGCCGTCGTAACCGCGAACCGACCCGCCCGCGACGAACGTGACGCCGGCTTCGGCGTGGTCCGTGCCTTCGTCGGCATTTTCGATTGTGGTGCGGCCGAACTCGGTGAGCGTGACAACGACGACGTTGTCCCAGGTCGCGCGGTCCGCGTAGCGGGTAAAATATTTTCGGAGGGCGTACATGGCCCAGCCGAAGCCGCGGTTGAGATCGGGATGCGAACCGTTGAGCTGGCCCTGGTTGCTGTGGGTGTCGAAGCCGCCGTACTCGGTGCCGGCGATAATAGCGTCGGTCTTGTTGAGAATAACCGCGGCGGCCTTGAGGCGTTCGAACAGGGTCTGCAGGTTTGGAGGGACGGCGTACTTATTGGCAACGTTGGACCCATCGGGTCTGCGCCAGCCGCCGTTCTTCACGTTGGTGGTTGGGAAGAGATAATAACCCTGGTTGCCGTTGGCATTGTACCATTCCTGATCGCCGTCGGTGACCTCGTCGTCCCGATAGTTGTTGCCGGTCTCGGTGAAATCGAGTTGGGCAAAGATGCTGAGCGTGCTGCTGAGATTTTGATACTGGAGTTCGAGCAGGCTGCGGCTTTGCTTGGGGGGGAAGGCGTAGCTGTTGGCTTGATTCAAAAAGAGATTGGCCTTGGCGTTTCCGGGAGTGCTGTTGGGAACGCCGAGCAAGTCGTAGCGGAGCGGGTCGGTGAGGTTGGTCATCGGCGCTTCCGAGCCGCGCAGGATCAACGGCAGCGAGGACTGGATGGAAACACCGGTGAGCGCGGACGCCGCGGTACCCTGATCGCGCAGGTACTCGAGCATCGTGCGATAGAAAATACCATCGTTGCTGAGGTTGTTGTTCGGCGTGCCGTTTTCCCAGTAACGCTGGGAATCGAAGTGCGAACGCGATTGGCGCGGGTAAGCGACGCGGTGAATCAGCGCGAGGTCGCCGGCATTATAAACCGGCGCGAGAAATTTCAACGAAGGATGGAGTCCCGCAAACCCGTTTCCGAGGCGGACGGCGTACGGATAAGCGCCATAGGTCGAGCCTGTGGAGCCCGCTGTAGGGAAGTCCGCGGGGCCCGTCAAGCTGTAGTTCGTGCCGGGGTCGGAGGGGATTGCGAGGGTGGGCCGGTTGGGAGCGTAGGCCGGATCTAGAATGGGAACGACGGAGTTCAAGCCGTCATTGGCGCCGCGCATCCAAATGAAGAGCAGCTTTTTGCCGTTGAGGCCGATGCTGCCTTCGGCGAGGGCGCGCTTGACGACCAGCGGGATGTCCATGAGCGTGCCCAGGGCAATGGCGGCGCCGGTTTTGAGCGAACGATCCAGGAACGACCGCCGCGTGATGACGTTAAGATTACAGTTACACTTTTCCATATAGTTTATTGCTCCTGGAATCGTTGGAAGGTCATTAACATGGCCACCATGCCGCGCACGCGCGTGTCGTAGGGAACAGTGGTGTTGCCGATGGAGGTAAAGTTCGAAGTGGTTGTACCGTCGTCGGCCGTGTTCAGGAAACTTACCGCGGAGGCTTTGTAGTCCATGAGGTTGGCCATGCCTTCGCCGGGGAAGATCAGGCTGACGAAATAAGTCGCGACGGCGTCGGCGTTGTTCCAGCTTGTGGTGGGCAATTTGGCCTTGAGGAGCGCAACGGGATCGACCGTCGACGCTCCGGCATCGGTGTTGGGCGTGTTGTTGAGGTTCGTGCGCGAGCCGGTGGCCGTGAGCAACGTTTGGACGAAGCGCAGGCGCTCGGCGAGAGTGCCGGCGCTAATCCACGGCGGACCCGCCTCGGGGTAGCCGTCAGGATCGGCGCGATTGAAGAGGCTCATGCCGCCCATCCGGCTGAGAATGGGAGCGAAATTTCCATCGGTGAAAGTAGTCGGAATGTCACCGGTGCCCGTGGAGCGCAAAGCGCGGACGGCGCTGGCGCAAAACTCGAGGGGCGTCTTGACCTTCTGCCGCGAGCCGGCGTGGCTGCGGAACAGGTCAGAGCTGAAGATCATGTTGAGGACTTGACGAATGTTGCCCTTTCGCCCGTCGGCCGCGGGCGTGTCCCACGCGACGATGCAGCGGCGGATCAACTCGGCTTCGGGAGTGCGATCAGGATCCGTGTAAGTGTAATAGGCGTATTCGGGCAAATCGGTCCTGGCGGTTGGGTTGGGGAAGCCGTCGTGAACGAACAGGCGGCAGAGCTTGACGCTGATGTACTCGGCAGTGAAGGGGAGTTCAGCGAGGTGGCGGATGACATCATAGCCGTCCTGGATGCTGTTGGTGCCGGTGCGGCGCGGAATGACGAGTTGATAGGGACGGCCCGCCCACGGAGGACCAAAGCGAGCGGGAATCGTTTTGGGACCGGTCGCGACCGGGTTTGTTGCCGGGCTGCTCGGATTCCAGACCGAGAGGATTGGCGCGCGATTAGTGCCGTGCCAGGCAGGATCGAAGACGAAGGTCCAGACCCCGATGCGGTTGGAGACGGCCTGAGAGCCATTGCCGGGATAGAAGCCGTATTGCTGCACTTCGGGGGCGCGGGCGGCGAACGGGTTGTTGGCGTCTTCGCGTCGGACGAGGTCAATAGTCCAACCAGTCCAGGCGCGGGACATGGCGACGATATCGTTCTGGTCGTAACCGTTGTCGACGCCCATGGCGAAAAGTTCGAAGAGTTCGCGCGCGTAATTTTCGTTGGCGATGCGGTTGCCATCGCCGCGGCTGCCGACGGTGTCGAGATAAATAATCTGGGCGGGGCTTTCCACGTGAATTTTGAGGAGGTCGTAGAAATTGCAATTGGGATTCATGAGCGCCTGACGCCAGCGGCCCACTTCGCGGTACTCCATGTCGGAAGCAATGCGATCCATCAGGCCGAAGTCGTCGTAGAAACGGTCGAGATAGTCGACGCTCTTGCTGTGATAAGTGACGAAATGATTTTCGAAGAACTGGGTAAGGACTTCCTGGAGCTGACGAGGAGAGCCCACCGCGTTGAGGCAGAGCCAGCGACGCAATTGATCGAGTGAAACGCTCCAGTTGGCGTCGTCGAGGCGGCGCTTAAGACCGCTGGGCAGGTTGTCGGGTTCGCTGAGCAATTGGCTGCCGGAGAGGCGGACGGTGGTGGTGCGGCCGCGAGTGGCGGGACGATACCAGTAGCTGACGGTATACGTCTGGCCATTGGTGAGACCCGAGACGACCTGGAAAATGGAGTCGCCATTGCCGCTGCCGCCGGCCGTGGCGACAATGTGCAAGCTGCTGTTGCCGAAGCGCGCCATATTGGTATCAACGAAAGAGCCTGTGAAATCGGCGGACGCCTGCCAGCCCACGCTGAAGGGTTGCTCGAAGCCGCCGTTGACGAGCCGGTTTATGCCGACCTCCGGAACGCTGCCGTGCACGAGTTTGACGTCGTCAACCCAGCCTTCGCCCGCGCCGGAAATGAAGATATATAATTGAGGCGTGGCAGTGGCTCTGCCGGTGGCGGTGACGTAAATCCATTGGGGCGGGTCAGGTTCTTCGGCGCCGGAACCAATCACGCCGCCGCCGGAAAGGCGGATAGTGAGAGCGTCGGAATGCTGGTTCATGCGGTAACTGAAAGTGAGGACGCAACGGGTGTTATTGGTGAGAGCACCCGCGGCAGCGGTTTGCCAGATAGACGAGGTCTGGGTGGTGCCACCCGCGGTGGCGACCATGTGCAAACTTTGGGCGCCGTCAGAGGCGAGTTGCGTGGTGGTGGCGGAGGTGGCGTGATTGGCGGAGACGGTCCAGCCGGTGGGCCAGGCGCTCTCGAAACTGCCGTTCCTGAGAACGTTGGTGCTAACCAGGACGTTGGTGGTGACGACGGTGCCATTGGTCTCGATGAGGATGGTGAGGCGCCGGAGTTGAACATCGTCGAGGTAAACGTCGCCTGGGCGAGTCAAATACATGTAAAGGGTGGAACTGGTCACCAGGCCCGTAACGCTGACGGAGGTCCAATTGGTATTGGGAGGAAGCGTGACGGAGTTGGTGGTGACGGAAACGTAATCATCGGAAGTGTCTACGATGTTTTCCGGGGCGAGCTGTTCCTGAATGAACGCGGCGGGTCCGATGGGTGCCGGGCCGGTGAGGACGCGTTCGAGGTCATCGGGAGTGGGGCCGTAAGCGAGGCGGTTGAGGACGTTATAGGAAAGCAAAGCATTGCTGCTGAGTTGCGTGGCTTCGACGGCGTAGAACTGGCGTGGCAAGCCGTTTGTCGATCGCCATAAATAACCTTGCGAGGTTTTGGAGAGGACGCCGGTGGTGTCGTTCGTGACAGTCAGGAGGTCAACACCGCTCATAAACCGGAGCACCTCGAGGGCGGGTACGAGGGGACCCCAGGAGACGGTTTTTACGTTGTTGGAAACGTTGACGGTGAGTGATGGCGGTGGAGAATCGGCAGCAAAAACGGTGGTACAAAGTACAAGCCCGGCTGCGCACGCTAAATTACGAGTTCGCATATAGAAGCTGTCTGTTAGTAAGTATGCCCCACTCCACACAGGTGAACAAGTTAATTGTCCGTAACAGACAAGACAGCAGCCGGCAAGCCAAGGTTACAAGAACGATTGTAAAGACCTGGGCGCAGGTGCCATCGCATGGGGTTGAGTTGCAGTGGGTTGCGCGGGCTCGGAGGGTGTGAGCGTTGTTGCCCGCCCGCCGGTAGAGGTGTTGTGTCTTGATTTGAGGCATGATGAGTGCGGAGAAGGTTGGTTCAAAGTGCGCCAGGCGACACCGCAGCCCGTTCAAACACTCCCAGAGCGGGCAACGGAGATGATGGGCTGGGCAAGCTGCCTGCCGCCAGGGTAGAGGCTGGTTGAGCTTCGGCGAGGTTGTCTAAAAGCTGGGTTCCGACTTTGGATGCGGCTGCCAGCGGAGTAGCGCCCCTGCCACCAGGCGCAAGTTCGGGAGGGTCTTCGCTTCTTGTGGTGGCGACGTCACATTTCGCGTCGGCGTCAAAATCGGCGGGTGACGATTTTGGTTGTTGTAAGTCGTTGGTATTGCGGGGTTGGGTGGGTGGAAAATCGGCGAGTTCGCCGATTTTGTCGGTAATGGAGTCCGGGTCGGTGGATTGGGAGTCGTGGGCGGCGTCCGCCGAGGAAGCGGCCTGGTTGGCGGGAGATTTCTGTGAGATCAGCCCCCTCCTTACGTCGGGGGTTACAGAGGGGGCCGGGCGGGTGCG
>Ga0075428_100001623_pt1 | contig 24028 bp, 15 predicted proteins | sample RhiMetdeltSRZDD2_FD_75291 | JGI IMG/M metagenome (GOLD analysis project Ga0075428, IMG submission 75291) | Populus rhizosphere microbial communities from Tennessee, USA - Rhizosphere MetaG P. deltoides SRZDD2 | ecosystem: Host-associated > Plants > Roots > Rhizosphere > Soil | place: USA... | reverse complement strand
AGTATCGAGGAGGATGACATCGCAGTCGCGCAAACGGTCCCCGTCCCAGGCGACTATGTGGTTCGCGTGCGCGCGTACGCGCGGCAGGAAACGACCAACGCCATAAATCTCACGTTCATGCTCGACAAAACGCCCATCGAAATGGTGCAGGTCGAGACGAACCAGTCCGCGTCGAAAGTTTATGAAACAAAGATAACGATCCCCGGCGGCAAGCATCGCCTACGCGCCGTCGTGCGCCGCAACAAGGACGGATTGAGCGAGGCGCAGGCGCTCAATTGGAAAAGCGGCCGCGAGCAAAAGGGCGCGGTCTCGGTCAAGTGGATGGAGATAGAGGGTCCGTTAACAATTTCGTCCGGCACGCGGAAGCGTTTGATCCCGCGGGAGCCTGCGCACGGCAAGGAGAAGCAGTTCGCACGCGAAATCCTCGGCAACTTCGCGCAACGCGCCTATCGCCGCCCGGTGACCAGGGAGGAAGTCGAGCGGCTTGTCGCCCTCGCGGAGCAGGCCTGGAAACGAGAAGATAAATTCGACGATGCTCTTGCCCTCGCATTCCAGGCCACGCTCGTGTCGCCTCATTTTTTGTATCGCGGCGAGCTGCAACCCGAGCCGGACAATCCCAAATCCGTCCACCCTGTCAACGAGTACGCACTCGCCTCGCGCCTTTCGTATTTTCTCTGGAGCACGATGCCGGATGACGAGTTGTTCCGGCACGCCGAACGCCGCACGCTGCGGAAGAATCTCGACGCGCAGGTGCGCCGAATGTTGAGCGATCCGAAATCACGCGCGCTGGTCGACAACTTCGCCGGACAGTGGCTTCAACTGCGCAACGTCGCCACGATGTCTCCCGATCCGAAGACCTTCAAAAACTTCGACGAACCGCTGCGCGAGGCGATGCAGCGCGAGACAGAGCTGTTCTTCGAGCACATCGTGCGCGAGGACCGCAGTTTGTTGGATTTTCTGAATGCCGATTATACGTTTGCCAATGAGCGCCTTTCCAATCATTACGGGCTGGCCACCGTTAAAGGCAGCGAGTTCCAGCGCGTGAGCCTCAACGGCACGCCGCGGCGAGGCATTTTAACGCACGGCAGCATTCTGGCGCTGACCTCGAACCCCACGCGTACCTCGCCCGTGAAGCGCGGCAAATGGGTGCTCGATAATCTGCTCAACGCCCCTCCGCCACCGCCGCCCCCCAACGTGCCGGAGTTGAAAGAAGGCAAGGAACTCAAAGGCACATTGCGGGAACGAATGGAACAGCATCGCGCCGACTCGCTCTGCGCCTCTTGTCACGCGCGCATGGACCCGATTGGCTTCGCCTTCGAACATTTCGATGGCATCGGCGCGTGGCGAGAGAAGGAAGGCGAAGAAAAAATCGACGCCAGCGGTGAGCTTCTCACGGGCGAAAAATTCGGCGACCACTCGGAATTCATCCAGATCCTCGCCGCGCAGAAAAAAGACCCATTCGTCCGCGCACTGGCCAACAAGATGCTCACTTACGCCTTGGGTCGGGGCCTGGAGCATTATGACAAATGCGCCCTCGATGGGATCACAGCTCGGCTGGCAAAAAATGACTACAGATTCTCGGAACTCGTCCTGGGGATCGTTAAAAGCACGCCCTTTCAAAAACGGCGCGGCGATGCGAGTGGCCCGAGTCCGCAGAAGTGATTTGTTTTGAAGGATTTAACGTATATCGTCGTCAAGGAACACAGGGCATGAAGCAAAGTCTGCAGATTCCGCGTCGGACGTTTCTCAAGGGCGTGGGCACCGCCATGGCGCTGCCCTTTCTGCAAGCCATGGCGCCATCAAAACTGCTCGCCGCGACCGCGCCCAGCCATCCGCGTCGAATGGCTTTCATTTATGTCCCGAACGGCATGAACATGGCGGACTGGACGCCCGCCAAAGAAGGCGCGGATTTCGAACTCCCCTCCATTCTAGAGCCCCTCAAGCCTCACCAGAGCGACCTTCAAGTCTTGTCCGGTCTCGCGCATCGCAAAGCCAACCCGAACGGCGACGGCGCGGGCGACCACGCGCGCGCTTCGGCCAGTTTTCTCACGGGCATGCAGGCCCGCAAGACGGCTGCGGTCGATATTCGCGCAGGCGTCTCGGTCGACCAAATGGCGGCGGCGAAAATCGGCAATTACACGCGCCTTCCCTCGCTGGAATTGAGTTGCGACAAAGGCCAGCAGGCCGGCGCGTGTGACTCCGGCTACAGTTGCGCCTATCAATTTAATCTGGCGTGGAAAACTGCGACGACTCCACTCCCGCCCGAAGTGAATCCGCGCGCGGTTTTCGAGCGGCTCTTTTCAAACGGCATTGCCGCCGAGTCACAGGAAAGCCGCGCGGCCAGGCAGGCCAATCACAAAAGCATTCTCGATTTCGTTCTCGAGGACGCCCGCCAGCTCCGCTCCAAACTTGGCACGACCGATCGCCGCAAGCTCGATGAATACATGACCGCCGTGCGCGAAATCGAGCAACGGATCGAACGCGCTGAAAAGTTGGGCGCGGCGAGCACCGATTACGCCAGGCCGGCGGGGATTCCGGGCGATTACGAACAACATATCCATGTCATGTTCGATTTGCTCGCGCTTGCCTTTCAGACCGATACGACGCGCGTCTCCACTTTCATCATGGCGCACGACGGCAGCAATCGCAGTTACCCGTTCATCGGCGTGAGCGACGGGCATCACGATCTCTCGCACCATGGCGGCAATCTCGAGAAGAAAAAGAAGATCGCCGCGATCAATCAATTTCACGTCCGGCAATTCGCCTGGTTCCTCGATAAACTCAAATCCGTCAAGGAAGGCGACGGCAGCCTGCTCGACAATTCGATGATCGTTTACGGCAGCGGCATTTCCGACGGCAACGCCCATAATCACAATGACCTTCCAGTCCTGCTGGCCGGGCGCGCTGGCGGAACCCTAAAGGCGGGCCGCCACGTTCGCTACGCGCAGGACACCCCAATGACGAACCTGTATCTCTCCATGCTCGACCGCATGGGCATCGAAGCCGATCGCCTGGGCGACAGCACCGGCAAACTTCGCAATCTGGGCTAGTCTCCGCCTTTTTTCTCTTTGTCGCGCCCGCGCGTGCCTCTTAAATACAGGCGTGCGGCGCGAGTTGCTCAAAAACATTACCCGAATCGTTGTTAAGCTCGGCACGGGGGTCCTGACCGATTCGCGCAAGCAGATCGATCCCGCGCAGATGGAGCAGTTGGTCGCGCAGGTCGCCGGGCAGCGAAAAGCCGGACGCGAGATCGTGCTCGTCAGCTCCGGCGCGGTCGGCGCGGGCATGGGCGTGCTCGGCTACGAAAAACGCCCGAGCCAATTGGCTGAGCTGCAGGCCTGCGCCGCGCTCGGCCAGAGCCGGTTGATGGCCACATACGGCCAACTCTTCGCGAAACACGATCTCCACGTGGCCCAGGTGCTCCTGACACACGACGATCTCCAGCACCACGAACGCCACCTCAATGCGCGCAACACGCTCGTCACCTTGCTCCAGCGCGGCGTCGTTCCTATCATCAACGAAAACGACGTCGTCTCGTTCACCGAGCTGAAGTTCGGCGACAACGACAAGCTGTCCGCGCTCGTCGCCTCGCTGCTTCCCGCGGATCTGCTCATCATCTTCACCACCGTGGACGGCGTCGTAGAAAACTTCGGCAAAGCGAACCCTCGAACCATCCCGCTCATCGAACAAATCGACGAAAAGATCGAGGCCATGGCGGGCGGCACTGACAGCGCGACCGCGGTCGGAGGCATGGCTTCAAAAATTCAGGCCGCTCGCATCGTCATTCGCGCAGGCATACCGCTGGTGATCGCCTCCGGCAAAAAGAAAGAGGGTCTCACGCGCATTGTCGGCGGTGAGGACGAGGGCACCCTGTTCGTGCCGCAACCGAACAAACTCAAAGGCCGCAAGCGATGGATTGCGTTTTTTCATCACCCTCGCGGCGCGCTCTACGTTGATGATGGTGCGCGCAAGGCCTTGCGCGAATCCGGCAAAAGCCTCCTTCCGCCCGGCATCGCGCGTTGTGAAGGCGACTTTGACTCCGGCGACATCGTCCGCATCTGCGACCTGAACGGGACCGAGTTCGCCCGCGGCATTGCCCGGCATTCGGCGTCCGAGATCAATGGCCGGCAACTAGCCCGCACCGAAGTAGTCCATCGCGACGACCTCGTCTTGTTGTGAATACCAAACGCCCCATCGACCAACTGTTGGATGTGATGGCGAAGCTGCGCTCGCCGGAAGGTTGCCCCTGGGACCGCGAGCAGGACCACATGACGCTTCGTTTCCACGCGGTGGAAGAGGTTTACGAATTGATGGACGCGATTGAGGCCGGCGATGATCACGAAATGCTGGAGGAACTCGGGGACCTTCTCCTCCAGGTGGTTTTTCATGCCCAACTTGCCCGCGAGCGCAGCGCCTTCGACTTCGATGCCGTTTGCCAGCGCCTGGTTGATAAGTTGATTCGCCGGCATCCGCACGTCTTCGGCAACTCGAACGCAAAAACCGTGGACGCCGTCTGGGCGCAATGGGAACAGATCAAGAAGGCGGAGAAGCACGGAACGAAACACCACCGCGCTTCGGTCTTTGACGGAATCCCAAAGCACCTCCCGGCTTTGTTGCGCGCCGAAAAGCTCGTCAGGAAAGCGCGCAAAGCAAAACTGCTCAACGGCGCTTCCCGTTCGCGCGCTCAAAAGAAAAAGATCGCCGCCACCCTTTTTGAACTCGCCGCAGCCGCCCAGGCCCAGGGCTGCTCCGCCGAGGAACTCTTGCGCGCCGAGGTTCGGCAACGCGAGAAAGCTCTTCGCAAGAAGGAAAACAGTGCGTAGGGCCCTTGTCATATTGTTCATCGCAGCGGAATTGGCGCAGGCCCAAAGCCCCGTGCTGCATCGCCTTTCTCCTCTGGGAATTCCCCCCGGCAAAACAACCGAGGTCAAACTCATCGGTGAACGTCTCGGCGACATCACGGATGTCTGGTGCAGCGTACCTCAGGTCGATGTCGCAACGACTAACGACGCCCGTCTGCTCATTACCGCGCCAAAAGATCTCGCCGGACTCATCGCGCTGCGCGTCGCCACCACCAACGGCATTTCCGATCTCGCGATGCTGATGATCGACAACTTGCCCTCGGCCATGGAAACGTCGACCAATCGCACCGTCCGCGACGCCGCCATCGACGGAACGACCGACGACCTCGCCTTCGACTTCTTCCGTTTCGACGCGAAGAAAGGCGAGCGCGTTTCGATCGATATCGCCGCCAGCCGCATCGGCTCCAAACTCGACCCGGTGCTCCGAATCCTCGATGCCCAAAAGCGCGAACTCGCCTTTTGCGAAGACGCATCCGGCGCGGCGCGCGATTGTCGCATCCACTTCCAGCCTCCCGCCTCCGGCGAGTATTGGCTGGAGGTGCGTGACATCGCCTACGGCGGCGGCCCGCAGTATTTCTACCGTTTGCGCCTGGGAGACTTTCAATTTGCAACCTGCACGTTTCCTCTGGTCGCGGGCCCCGGCAGCCAGGTCGTGCTGCTTGGACCAAAGGGCGAGCGGCTCAAGCCAATCACAGCGCGCGGCCACTACGCGAACGCAGGTCGAAGCTTCCTGGCGGTTCGGACCGCGGAGCTTTCCACCGAGATTATTGAGCGCGAACCCAATGACGCTGTCGAGAAGGCCCTTGCAATTCAGATTCCAGCGTCGATCAACGGTCGCTTTGAAAACGGCGAGGACAACGACTGGTTCCGGTTCACGGCGAAAAAAGATCAGCGCATCGTTTTCCTGACGAAGACCCGCAGTGCGGGCTCGCCCTGCGATGTCTTTCTGGAACTGCGCGACGCAAAGCAAAGGTTGATCGCCGAAAGCAATCCCGCGGGCGCGCAGGATACCGCGCTCACAAATAAGTTTGACGCCGATGGCGATTATTTTCTCGTTGCGAGCGAGCTCGCGGGCCGGGACGCGCCGGATTTTGCGTATCAAGTCGAGATTCGTGACTTCGAGTCCGGCTTCACCCTTGCCGTCGACGACGACAAGTTCGAAGTCAAAACCGGAGGTGAGGTCTCCATTAACGTTGCGTGCGCCCGCTCCGAGTTCTCCGAGAAAATCGCGCTCGAATTTCCCGGCTTGCCCGACAGCTTTAAATTCGAGAACGCCGCCATCGACGCGAAGAAGACCAACGCCACAGTCAAAATCAAAGTGCCGGCGGACGTGCCTGCCGGAACGCTCCTGGCATTTCACATCGTTGGTTCAGCCGGCGGGAAGCAAATCACGGCCAGCACCCTCGGCGCGCTTCGGCGCAACCTGCCCCTGCTGCTCTACCCTCCACCCGAACTCGATGGTGTGCTCGTCCTCGGCGTCACCGGTGCCGATCCCGCGTCCAAACCCAGACGGCGACGCACGTGAAATCCGCCTTCGCGCTTCTCGCCCTGGTGGGCCAGCCAATCCGAACGTCAGCCCCACGCGGGATGCTCGCTGCCTACCGAAAATACGGCGCCTGCGCGAGGCCCCGCGTGCGGGGTTGCTCCATATTGTTGTACGTGGTGCTCACGATCTGCCCGTCGCGCATGTAAACATGGTAGTTCTTCCGGGGGACGTAGGTATCGAACACTCCTTTGGGCTCGAAACTCACGCCCGCACACCAGCCATAAACCTTCTCGCCATTGGTGAACACCGGCTTGGGAAATCGCACACGCACCGGCGACGAAACGTAAACACTCCGCGGTTCGTCGAAATTCTTCTCCACCCACCCCGTTACGAGTTCATGATAATTCGTCGGATACGGCCCAAAATGCGCCCAATAATACTCTTCCTGCTTCACACCCATGCATCCGCAGAGCAGAGCACACAGGCTCGCAACCATGAGGAACGGTTTCATTGCTCCTTGGTACCGCGATCATGCGCAGTCGGGAATCAGCTAAACACCCCATCGCCTCCGCCAAAACCAGAAACAACCGGTTGAGAAGAATTGGCAATTACAAAAATTTCTCTGGATCATTTCAGAATTCTCGCTACAACACTGGCGGAGAGTTATGGCACGTCGTGAATTAAGCATTTTCGTTTCGGGCCGTAGCGAACGCGATTGGCGGGTTGTTTCCATGTTGGGGGAGTTTGGTCCATTCGCCTCCCGGGAACAGGCCACGCAAGAAGCCGTGCGGCAAGCCAGCAGTAATCAGCCAGCCAGGGTGCTGGTGCAAAATCCGCACGGGGTTTACGAACCGGTGTTCCAATCCGATCTGCGTTTTCCGCAGGCGCCGAGCCTGGCTGCCAGCAGTCTGGCGGTCTAAATCATCTGACAACGCCGTGAACGTCGCCGCTTTTCAGCGGAGTGCTGGTTCGTCGTCTCTTCAGCTTTGGCTCGCACGCTATCGCTGATTTTCGCTACGGTCGCCCCGCAATGAACGTCTTCATCACCCTTGCGATTTCGCTGGGACTTGGGTTGCTCATTGGGTTGCAGCGCGAACGGTCAGAAGCGCGGCTTGGGGGCATTCGAACGTTTCCGCTGATCAGTCTCTTCGGGACCCTTTGCGGATTACTTGCGGTGCAGTTTGCTTGGCCCGTGCTGGTGGCGGGTTTTGTGGTGGTCTTTGGTGTGCTGGCGCTGGCGAACTTCATCAAGCTTCGTGAACCGAGTCTTCCTGAGGCCGGTCAGACGACCGAAGTTGCTGCCTTGCTGACCTTCGCCCTCGGCGTCTACCTGGTGCAGGGTGACAAATCGGTCGCATTTGTGGTCGCCGGGGTCACGGTGGTGCTTCTGCATCTCAAGGAGCCGATGCACCGCTTCGTCGATCGTATGGGCGAACGCGACATGAATGCGATCGTTCAGTTTGTTGTCATTTCGCTGATCATCCTGCCGCTGCTGCCGAATCGCACCTTTGGCCCCTGCAACGTGCTGAATCCATTCGACATCTGGCGCATGGTCGTGCTGATCGTCGGCATCAGCCTCGTGGGTTACGTAATCTACAAAATCTGGGGCCAGCGCGTCGGCACTGTCTCAGGCGGCATCCTGGGCGGCCTGATCTCGAGCACGGCCACAACAGTGTCGTACGCCCGCCGCAGTCGCGAAGCAGCGGGGGCACATCGTCCGGTGTTGTTCGTGATCATGATTGCGTCGGCGATCGCTTACGCGCGTGTGCTCATCGAAATCTCGGCGGTGGCTCCCAATCGTCTCGCCCATATGGCGCCGCCGCTCGCGGCAATGCTCGGTTGGATGACGTTGCTGGCGTTCGTTCTATTCCCCTTCCGCAAAACGGAGAACAAACTTCCCGATCCGGAAAACCCGGCGGAACTAAAGAGCGCCCTGATCTTCGGGGCAATCTACGCGGCCGTTATCCTCGCGATCGGCGCGGCGCGGGAACATCTCGATGCATCCGCCCTTTACGGCGTGGCGATCATTTCCGGGCTCACGGACATGGATGCGATCACTCTTTCAACGGCGCGGTTGGTAGAGCAGAACCGCGTAGACACGGGCACCGGTTGGCGATTGATCCTGACGGCCTCCCTTGCGAACCTGGTTTTCAAGACTGCGGCGGGTTTTATTATTGGAGGTTCGCGCTTCGGCGTTCGGCTGGCGCTGATGTTTGCCGTCGGCCTGGCGGGAGGAGTGGCGATTATTCTTCTTTGGCCGTCTCCATAGCCTTCAGCGATTGGTTTTCTACACAATTGGGAATGCCGAAATCCGAATCCCTCCGCTTACCGCCGTATCTCGGAACCAGCCTCGTCATTGGTGCTTCGTCATTGATTCGTCATTCGGCATTGGTCATTCGTCATTTTCCAACCCTCAGCTCTCAACTAACCCAACCTAAGGGTTTTGCCCCAAAAACCTCCGCCGGATTTTGGGCGAGGTTACGACATGCGAACGATTTGGAAAGGTTCCATCAGTTTCGGGCTGGTCAATATTCCCGTCGGGCTTTACTCCGCCACGCGCGCGGCCAACCAGGTCAAGTTCCGCATGCTGCGCAAGAGCGATCACAGTCCGATTCGTTACAAGCGCGTCGCCGAGACCGACGAAAAGGAGGTCGCGTGGGAGGACATCGTGAAGGGGTACGAGTACGAGAAGGACCAGTTCGTGGTGTTGACCGACAAGGATTTTGAGCGGGTGAAGATCGAGTCGACGCAAACGGTGGACATCAAGGAGTTCGTGAAGCTGGAGGAGATCGACCCGATGTTTTTTGACGAGCCGTATTATTTGGCGCCGGAAAAAGGAGGCGACAAGGCCTACACGTTGTTGCGCGACGCGCTGGAGGAATCCGGCAAGGTGGGCATCGCGAAGGTAGTCATCAAGACGCGCGAGCATCTGGCGGCGGTGAAGCCGTCGGGCAAAGCGCTGGTCTTGGAGTTGATGCACTTCCCCGACGAATTGATTGACCCCAATGAGCTGAAACTTCCCGGCAACGCAAAAGTGGGGGCCAAGGAACTGAAGATGGCCGAGTCACTCATCGAAGGCATGAGCGGCAAATGGGAACCGGAGAATTACAAAGACGAGTACCGCGAAGCCGTGATGAAAGTCATCGACGAGAAAGTCGAGGCGGGTGGCAAGGAGTTGCCGGCGGAGAAGGGCAGGGCGAAAAAGCCGACCAACGTGGTCGATCTCGTGGCGGTGTTGCAGGAAAGTTTGAATCTCGCCAAAGGCGGAAAGAAAAAACCGGAAACGAAACGCCGGAAAGCCGCTTAAAGCTGCGCCTGCGCTGCGGTCTTCGAGAAGTCCACCACGTGAATGTTTGGGCGCGACAGTTTCAGCTCCCGTTCGAAGTCCGCTTGCACCTTGCCCAACTCGCGCGCCTTTCGGTTCAGTTGCTTGAGCGCCACTTTCGCTTTGGGATAATCAAACGTTTCCGAAGACGTGATGAGCGTCTCCAGCAGGCGTTTGCAATCTGTGACTTCGCGCAGCGCGATCGACAGCGGATCGAGATTCATGTGCTGCCCTTGAGCGTACAAAATTCCGCCCGCGCAACAAGTCGAATCGGCTTTCATTTCTTCGCTGCGCGGTGCTTACTTGCGTCAACGCCTATGAAGCAGATTGTCATACTCATTATGGCTTTGCCCTTTATTTCTTTCGCCAGCAATCGCCCGGTCGGAAAAGCGTTCGCCACCCGTTCGGAAGTCATCGCGCAGCAAGGAATGGCCTGCACCAGCCAACCATTGGCCACGCAGGCCGCTCTCGACATTCTGAAGCAGGGCGGCTCGGCCGTGGACGCGGCCATCGCGGCTAATGCAGTTCTTGGCGTTGTGGAACCGATGAGCTGCGGCATCGGCGGCGATCTGTTCGCGATAGTGTGGGACAGCAAGACCGGGAAGCTGCACGGCCTCAACGCGAGTGGCCGTTCGCCGGCGGCTCTCAACCTCAAGCACTTCGCGGAGTTGAAGCTGACGACCATCCCACGCGAAGGCCCGTTGCCGGTGAGTGTTCCCGGTTGCGTGGACGGCTGGATCGAACTGCACAAAAAGTTTGGCAAGCTGCCGCTCTCGCAAGTCCTCGCGCCCGCGATCTACTACGCGAACAACGGTCACCCCGTAAGCGAAGTGATCGCAGAGGATTGGCGCAGCACCCCGGAGAGCAGTCAAAAGCAGCCGGGCTTCAAGGAAACCTTCATGCCGAATGGCCGCGCACCGTCCAAAGGCGAAATTTTCGTGAACCGTGGGCTGGGCCGCACGCTGGAAAAAATCGCAAAGGAAGGCCATGATGGTTACTACGAAGGCGAGGTCGCGGAGACGATTGGGAAGTTCATGAAGAAGCACGGCGGGTTTTTGTCGGCGCAGGACCTCGCGGATCACAAATCGGATTGGGTCGAGCCGGTCTCGACGAATTACCGCGGCTACGACGTTTGGGAATTGCCCCCGAATGGCCAGGGCATCGCAGTGTTGCAGATCCTGAACATCCTCGAGGGTTACAATATCAAGAGCATGGGTTTCGGCAGCGCGGATTACGCACACCTGTTTATCGAGGCGAAGAAGCTGGCCTTCGAGGATCGCGCGAAATACTACGCCGATCCGGCCTTCAGCAAGATTCCGGTGAAGCAACTGATTTCAAAAAAATACGCGGAGCAGCGCCGCAAATTGATCAATCCCAAGAAAGCCGCGAAGACTTTCGACGCGGGCGATCCGCTGAATGAAGGCGACACGATTTATCTTACCACCGCGGACAAGGATGGAAACATGGTCTCGCTCATCCAGAGCAATTACCGCGGGTTTGGCAGCGGTATGGTGCCGGATGGCTTGGGCTTCGCCCTGCAGAATCGCGGCGAGATGTTCACGCTGGAAGAAGGCCACGCGAACAGTTTCGCGCCAAAGAAGCGCCCGTTTCACACGATCATTCCCGGGTTCATCACCAAAGACCGGAAGCCATGGATCAGTTTCGGCGTGATGGGCGGGGCGATGCAGCCACAAGGCCATGCGCAGGTAGTCGTCAACATGGTGGACTTCGGGATGGAATTGCAGGAAGCCGGCGACGCGCCACGCATTCAACACGTGTTGTCCTCGGAACCGACAGGCGAAAAAATGAAGGACGGAGGACAGGTCTATCTTGAGTTTGGCTTCGCCGAAGAAACCGAGCGCGAACTTCTCAAGCGAGGTCACAAGATTGGCCGCACCACCGCGGGCAGCTTTGGCGGCTACCAGGCGATCCGGTTCGACGCGGAGCGCAAGGTCTACTTCGGCGCGTCGGAATCGCGCAAAGACGGTTACGCGGCGGGTTATTAGCTTTTGTCGGTGCGAATCCTGCTCGGACGCTGGTCGATTTTAATGCCGTGCCACAAATGGATGGGGCGCCGGGGATTGCAAACTGGAGCTGTTCTCCTGCTCCTCGTCAGTCAGAACGCACGCGCCGACTTCCACGATTGGATCATCAACGAACTCTACTCCAACGCCGACGGTTCGGTGCAGTTCATCGAGCTGAGTTGCCCGAAGAGCGGTGAAACCTTTCTCGGTGGCGAGCGGATTTCGTGCAGTAGCGGCAACCGCACGAATGTCTTCACCTTTCCGAGTGATCTTACGGGCGACACCACAGATGCAAAACTGCTCCTTGCAACGCCCGGCTTCGCAGCGCTTCCCGGCGGCATCGCTCCAGACTTCGTGATCCCCACAAATTTTCTCGCACCCGGCGCGGGCCGGCTCAATTACGCGAACGTTGACGTCCTTAACTACACTAATCTGCCGAGCAACGGCGTGGCTTCGCTGGTGCGCTCAGGATCGCGCCTGGTCAACGCGCTAACAAACTCGCCGGAAAACTTCGCGGGCGCGCGAGGCTCAATCGTGCCGGTCCGTTTCAACAGCGTTGGCCGCCAGGGAACGAACGTGTCGCTGTCGTTCGCTACGGCATCGGGCAAGAATTACACGGTCCAGTTCACCGATTCACTGGAGCCTGCCGCATGGCAGAACCTGACTACTGTCCCCGGAAACGGGGACATCCGAACCGTGGCAGAGAGCGTAAGCGGACACCGGCGATTCTACCGCCTTCGAGTCCCATAGCCTTGGGGCCGAACAGCTTACGTCGCCACGATGGCCCTGCGGGCGCCAGTCCGGCACCCTTGATGCTTCCAGCACCGCCCATGAGCAGAGCATGGCCGCGCTGCGCCCAAAAAGGTTGGGCGACAGCCATGCTTTTTGCCGCCGTTCAGGCTGGTTTCGGCGCAAAGGAACCGGTGACTCAGGAGCAGTTCAAGCAACTTCAAAGACAGAACGAACTTTTGGAACAGCAGATTCGCAAACAGCAACAGCTGATCGATTCCCTGACGGGTAAGGTCGCCGCCCTGGAACAGCAGCGCCCCAGTGAGAGCGACAGCAGGCCCGAACCCGCGAAAAGAACCGGTTTCAGCTTCGGCAACATTCACATCAGTGGTGAAGGTGGCATCGCGTTCTTCCGTTCTGAGGCGCATGGCCCGGCTCCGAATTCCGAGTTTCGCGTTGACGAAGCGAAGATCTTCATCGATGCGTCGCTCTGGAAGGAGACTTATTTCTTTGTGGAGTTGAATCTCACTACGCGTGAGGATCAGGACACTTTTCTTCAAGCCGGCGAACTTTACGTCGATTTCGAAAATCTCTCCCGTCTCTGGAACCGCGACCGCCAACTCAACCTGCGCGTCGGCCGGCTCGACATTCCGTTCGGCGAGGAATACCTCACGCGCGACGCGATTGACAATCCGTTGATCTCGCATTCGATCAGCGACATTTGGGGGGTGGATGAGGGCATCGAGCTCTATGGCACGATTGCCCGCGTCAATTACGTTTTCGCGGTGCAGAATGGTGGCCATCCCGTGCTGCGCGATTACAACGAGGACAAATCGATCGCCGCGCGCCTGTCTTATGACCCGGTTCGCTGGCTGCACCTGAGCGGCAGCGCGATGCGCACCGGCGCGATCGACGTGCGCGGTGATAAATTCTCTGAACTTTGGTTCGGTAACTACTTCGTTCGCTCGCTCGCGCCTGCGACGACGACGCGCTTCGAAGCGAACCTGCTCGAGGGCGACGTGCACGCGCGATGGTCAGGCGGGCACGTCAAGGGCGCGGGCGGTTATCTCAAATACGACGATGACGACCCGACCGCGAACAATCAGCGCGAGGTCTATTATTATTACGTCGAAGCCTTGCAGCATTTCACGAAGAAGTATTATGCCGCGGCGCGTTGGAGCCAGGTGCTTGCGCCGGACGGCTTTCCGATCGTGGGCGATGGTGATTCCGCCGAGTACTCGATCGACAACCTGACCGAGAATCTTTGGAGGCTCAGTCTCGGCGTGGGCTGCCGCTGGAGCGAAAACCTGTTGTTCAAGGCGGAATACACTTTCAATCAGGGCGAAACGGTCACAGGCGAGGACCGGAGGCACGAAAACATCGCGGCCGCCGAAGTGGCCTTCAAGTTCTGAACATGAAATCCATCCTCCAACTTTTTCTCGCGCTCGCGTTCACCACCGTCGCGCAGGCCGGAACGATTACCGGCGCTGTGCGCGCCGAGGGCAAGCAGGGCGCCGAAGCGCCCGGTGGCGGCAAATACGACAGCCGCAAGTTCAAGTTCGTCGAACGCGTCAATTACGCCGAGCTGCACGACTTCGTCGTGTCCATCGATCAGCCCGCAGCCAAAGCAACGCCGCCCGCCGCGCCCGTGCAGGTCGTCACCAGGAGAATCACCCAAAAAGGCGCGGTGTTCTCTCCGCGCATTCTCCCGGTGTTCGTCGGCACCACCGTGGAGTGGCCGAACAACGACGAGATTTTTCATAACGTCTTTTCAATTTCAGACGCGAAGCAATTTGATCTCGGCCTTTACAAACATCCCGAGGTGAAGCGTGTGACCTTCGACAAGCCCGGGCGCGTCGACGTCTTCTGCTCCATTCACGCGGCGATGAATTGCATTATCCTGGTTTTGGAAAACCCGCACTTCGACGCCACGGACGAACAGGGGCGCTACTCGATTCCGAACGTCCCGGCCGGAACCTACAAACTCAAAGCGTGGCACGAACGATTGCCTGCCCGCACCGTGGAAGTAACCGTCCCCGAGAGCGGGGAAGTGAAGATGGACTTCACCCTCACCATCACCGCGTTGCCGCAATACTAACCATGCCCTGGTACACTCCACGTTTTCGTGTCAGCTTTCAGGCCAAAGTGCTCGTGCCGGTGGTCTCTGTCATGGTGCTGTTGGTCGTGGGCATGATCCTGCTGGTGAATCGGCGCATCACCGCGCAGTTCCAGGCCGAAGCGGCTGAAAAGCTCTCACAAGCCGATATCGTCTTCAATAATTCGCAGAAGCAGCGGGCCAAAAACCTGTGGCTGCGTTATCGCAATATCGCCAATGAACCGCGCTTCAAAGCGGTGGCGCAGAAGGGCGATCCGGAAACATTGCGCTTCCAACTGCGCGAGTTGCTCGAGGGGGAGTTTGGCAGTGACTTGGTTTTCTTCACGAACGAGCGCGGGCGCCACCTCGCCCAGGCCAGTCGCGAGGACGAATTTCAAATGCTTCAATTCCAGGACCGCACCGCCGACCTTGTGAAGCGCGCCCTCGATGGCCAGGCAGCAGTGGACACGGTCGTGTTTGGCAATCGGCTGTTTGATGTCGTCTGTATTCCGGTTCGAGTCACGAGCGTGGTCGGCGCGCTCACCTTCGGGGTCGGGATTGGCGAAGCGGTCGCCGAAGAGTTCAAGCAACTCACGCACACAGAGATTGTCTTCCTGGTCAACGATCAGGTGACGCTTTCGACCCTGCAAAAGACGAATTTGCAAAGCGAGGTCCGCGCCCGGTTCCTCGACACCGCCCTGTCGAAGACGCCGCGCATCCGCCAGGTCATCATCGCCGGTGAACACTTCGTTGGACTTGCTGCGCCGTTTACCGCCCTGGGCCACGGCAGCCCGGCGTATCTGTTGCTCTCGTCCTACGAGCAGTCCCTGAGTGCGTTGCACGGCGCGCAACGGATGCTCGCGCTGTGGTGTCTCGTCGCGATCGCCCTGGGCACCGCCGTTGTTTTCTTCCTCGTCCGAAAAGTGACCCAGCCTCTGCGCGCGTTGCGCGACAGCGCCGAAGCGGTCGGCGCGGGCGACTTCTCGCAGCGCGTGGAAGTCACCTCGCGCGATGAGTGCGGTGAGCTGGCCAACGTCTTCAACCAAATGACCGATAACCTCCGCATCTCGCGCCTCCAACTGGAACGCACCGTGCAAACGCTCAAGACCACGCAGGCGCAACTCGTCCAAAGTGAAAAGCTGTCCGCGATCGGCGAATTTGTCGCGGGCGTGGCCCACGAATTGAACAATCCGCTCACGTCCGTGATCGGTTTCGCGGAACTGCTTCAGCAGGGCGAAGTGACAGAGCAGCAGCGGCGCTTTCTGGGCCTGCTCACCATGAGCGCGCATCGCTGCCACAAGATCGTCGACAGCCTGCTGAGTTTCGCGCGCCAGCACAAAGTGGAGCGCAAGCCGCTGCATCTGCGTGAGGTGATCCAAAGCGCGGTGAACATTCTCCAATATCAACTACGCACCAACAACATCGAGGTCCTCACGCAGTTCGAAGCGGACCTGCCGAAAGTCATCGGCGACCCTCACCAAATCCAGCAGGTCTTCATCAACATCATCAACAACGCCCGCCAGGCCATCGAAGCCTATCGCCCGCGCGGCCTGATCCGCATCACGACCGAGCTGCGCGACAGCACCGCGCGCGTGCTCTTCCAGGATGACGGGCCGGGAATTGCGAGCGAGGATCTCCCGAAAATTTTCAATCCATTTTTTACGACCAAGGACGTCGGCAAGGGCACGGGGCTAGGACTCAGCCTCAGTTACGGCATCATCCGGGAGCACGGGGGCAACATTTCGGTCGAGAGTGAGCCGGGCCACGGCGCCACGTTTATTGTCGAACTTCCCGCGGCGAAGGACGCCGATACTCAAATCGTCCCGGCCGAGACGAAGAACAAGACCGTGTTCGACGGCCGCGGCAAGAAGGTCCTCGTCGTCGACGACGAGGAAGGGGTGCTGGACGTCGTGTCCGAAAGCCTGCAGCCCACTGGTTGCGAACTCGCCGTGGCCTCAAACGGCGAAGCCGCGCTGAAGTGTCTTCGCGAAACGCACTTCGATCTCACGATTTGCGACTGGAAAATGCCGGGGCTCAACGGCCAGCAGGTCTATGAAGCTCTTCGCGCGATGGACGACAACGCGGCCTCACGCTTCATCTTCATGACCGGCGACGTCATGAACGATCACGTACAAAACTTCCTCGACCAGAATGGCCTCACTTGCCTGGCCAAGCCGTTCTCGATCGACCACTTCCGCAGCGTCGTCGGCAAAGTCCTCAAGGCCGCTTAACCCGTTCCTTCGGCAGTGTGACGGTCGCAAAAATTTCATCAAGGCACGACGCGAACGCGATAGAAGCGGTTGCTGGTTGTGAATGTATCGAGCTTGCTTGCAGTGTTGCTAAGGCTCGTCACGTCGCCGGGCAGGGCCGTCCAATCACTGACATTCAGATCGGGCTTGAACTCCAGCCGATAGGTCGCGTTTGAGACGGCTGTCCAAATGAGCCGAATGTCCGCTCCGGAAAGCTCCGGCAGCAGCAACGTAGGTCTGGGTGGAGTGACTCCGGTGACGCGAATGATCACTGAGGTGGGAGTATTGCTCAATTGCATCGTTACTTCACTTGAGGGGTAAAGGAAATTCCCGAAGGAGCCATTGCGCGTACCTGCGGTCAGGACCGTGAAGAAGTCGTTGGCTGCAGGGATGAATCCGTTGATCAAATCCACGCTCAGCGAGCCATTCAGGTTGACCGTGCCCGCGACTTGAAGTTGACCGAAGCCCGTGCCCGCCGTTGTCCCCGAGATGGCGGAGTTTAGCAGCGCGTTGCTGCTGGAGACATAACCACCGTTGGCCGCGAGAATGCCGCTCCTGATTTCGACGGTGTTGTAATTGTTCAAGCCAACGTTGCTCGTGAGAGTGGTCGTTCCGATGTTGCCCGATTTGCGGAATGTGCCCGCATTATCGAAGCGATTGAGCCCGCTTCGCTGCATGAGCGTGGCGGCGTTCTGGGCATGGAACAACGCGCCGGCGCGATTGGTAATGACGGCGCTGTCCATCGTAATGTTCGCACCCGTCCAAAGGGTCGTGCCGCCGTTTTCCAATGTGCGCTGGAGCATAACCACGCCCGAATTGTTGAGGTTGAGCGTCGCGCCAGGCGCAATGCGCGTGCGGCCACTGCCGCTCATTGTGCCGCTCGTCCAATTCATCGCGTTGCCTGCCGTGACCACGCCTGTGCCGTTCAGAATGCCAAGCAGATCGAGGTTATCCACGGTCACGTTCGTGTTGCAGGTGAGCGAGGCGGCAGCGCCGTTGATCTTATAAAGCCCGGTGCCATTCAGTTGCGCGCCTGGGTTCAGCACGAATGCATTAGCGGTCCATTCCACCAAAGCGGTTGCGGGCGCCGTGAACGCTCCAATGGACGAGCCGCCACCCGCAAACCGGAGGGTCGCGCCGCCTGACAGGCCGAAGGCGCCCCTGTTAGTGCAGCCGGCGCTAACCAGCAACGTGCCGGTCTGGATTTCGGTCATGCCGTAATTGTTAAGAATGACGCCCGACCCGAATGTGCTCGTGCCGGCGGTGACGGCCTTGCGCAACGTGCCGGCGTTATCGAAACGAGAAGAACCGGCCTGCAAAATAAATGAGGCGTTGTTTCTTAACTCAAACAGGGCCCCGGTGCGATTGGTGATTACCGCGAAGTTGACGTTGAGACCGCCGCCCCCCGTCCAGATAACCGTACCGCCATTCTCCAGGGTCCGGGTATTCAGCGTCACGATAGCGCCATTGATCAGGTTGAGCGAAGCCCCTGAGGGGATAACGGTCCGCCCAGTTCCAGTCATGGTCCCGCCGGACCAGTTCATTGTGTCCATTACGGTGAGCACGGCACTGCCGCCCAAAGTGCCGCTGCTCAGATTGACCACTCCCACTGTGTTGGTGCCATTGAGATTCACCGTGGCGCCCGAAATCGTGACCGGGCTGTTTGTGCAGATGTAAGTGCCGTTGAGATTCACCGTGCCGCCGCTGAACGTGTGCGTGCCGCTGGGACTGACCAGCCCAGCCAGCGTCGCGATCACGTTGCCGCTTACAATCAAGTCGCCCGCCCCAGTGATGATCGATGCCGTGTCTGCAACCTGCGTTCCACCTCCAGCGGAAAAATGCAGGGAAGCGCCTGCCGCTATCTCGAACCTGCCGGAGTGCGTGCCGCTCGCGCCCAGCGCCAGTCTGCCGGTTTGAATGTCCACCAGGCCGGAATTGTTCAAGGTGACGGACCACGCCGCCGTGCCGGTGCTGACGGATTTGCGAAATGTGCCCGCGTTGTCGAATCGATTAACGCCTCCAACATTCACCGTTACTGCCGTCTGGTTGTCGAACAACGCGCCGGCGCGATTGGTGATCGTTACGCCGCCCATAGTGAAACTGCCCCCGCTCCAGAGAATCGTCCCGCCATTTTCCAGCGTCCGGCCGCCGGATAAAAAATGGGTGGAGGCACTGCGCATGTCCAGCGTCGCTCCCGGAGCAATCACCGTCCGGCCACTGCCGTTGATCGTTCCGCCAGACCAATCAAACTCGCCGAGCACGATTACCGTACTGCTTCCCCCCAAAGTCATGCCATTGTTCAAGGCCGAAGTGGCAAGCGTAACGGCTCCTGGACCGTTGAAAGTCACCGCGGTGCCGATCGGCAGGGAAAGATCGCGGGAATGCGCGTCGCCATTGACGGTGATGGTCGTTGAACTCGGAATCGTCACGTCGTCGTCCTGGTTCGGCACCAGGTTCGGCGACCAGTTGATCGGCGTGTGCCAGTTGCCACTGGCTCCATTGGTCCACGTGATTGCGTAAACGCCGAAATGCGCAAACAGACTCTGGTTGTTGGTCATGACAACCGTCACCGGGTTGTTCGTGCCAATCGCCGCGCCAGTCCATCCTTGAAATTTGTCTCCCGGATTCGATGTAACGCTTACAGCCACCACTTCCCCGTTGGTGTAGAGAAGCCGTTGTGGGGAAGCGGACACGGCGCCGCCATCACTCAGCAGAATGAGATCAAAGAGCACCGACGAGCTGTCCGTCGGAGTGGTGCCGTCCAGGAACTCCTGCAGGTTGGAAACGCCGTCGCCGTCGAAGTCGCCGGCGGCGTAATTGGTGAGGCTGCCGAAGTTCGCCAATTCCCAGGAATCGCCCAGGCGGTCGAAATCGGTGTCGAGCATGAGCGCGGCAGGCGCGCTGGTCACGCTGCCTGAGGGATTCACTAACACCACGGAATATGGCCCCTCGTTCGTCGCGCCGACGTTTTGCAGCAACAACGTTTCGTTCGTCGCGCCGGTGATGTCCACATCGTTGAACCGCCATTGATAACTCAGCACGCGCGAGTCGGCCACGACCACGAAAAACGACGCAAGTTCGCCCGGAGCGACCACTTGCGGCTGTGGCTGTGAGAAAATCTGCGGCGGTGCCATTGCGACTGGTGATTCAGTGAGGAGGTTGCCGTTCCGGTCGAAGGTGAATTGGAAGTCTTGTCCACCGGCAAAGCGAACGGAAATCAGTAACAGTCCGACCGCGGCGCAGTGCCCCACCCAGCGCTTCAAATCGCTCGCCCTGCATGTGGGAGCAGGCGGGTGCGCAGAGATCTGAACCAGCGCGATCATGGCACCGGGACCGTGAAAGTCTCTCCGCTCTCGCATTTAAAGGCCTGGAACTGTTGGCCCCCCTCAGTCAGATCCATAATTCTGCGGCAGTTTTTAGGTTGTGGAGGAGTTGGAGGTGGAGGAGCTGGCGAGGGTCCACCCCCGCCTCCGAAGGGGTTGCACGCCGTGGCCACGAAACAGTTGGCCAAACATCGGGTGTAATTGCTCTTCAGGAATTCCAGGCTTTTGCGGGCTCCTCGCCAGCTGGCGCGACACCCTTCTTTTGCGCTCTTGCTCGCTTCCTCGCACGTGAAGGTAATCCCAAGCTGAGGCGCGTCTCTAATCACCCCGCACTGGAATTTCGATGTAAAGGTTTCACTGTCACACCTGTACCGGACCAACCTCTTCAGGTCTCTAATGCGTTTCTTCTCGTCCTCGCAGCACTTCTGCTTTTCGAGACCCAACAGATCAATCTCGTTGACAGGATCATTTCCGACGTAAGCGTAAAGATTTGGACCTTCTTTCTGTTCGGCACTCCCAAGCGGATCGCGAGAGAGCCAGCGTCCCAACACGGCGTCGTAAGCCCGGAATCGAGTCAGTGAGAGACCCGCCTCGCCGGCAAAGAACATTCCGGCAAAGCCGAAGTCCGCCTCGATATCTCCGGCGATTCGCGTCCTGCGGCCAAACGGATCGTAAGAGTAGTGCGCTCGCGCCTGACCGCTGCTGTCAGTCACTTCGCGCACGGAGCCCAGATGGTCGCGCGTGTAGAAGTAACTGCCAGCACTCGCTCCTGCTTCAATCTTCGTTCCTTGGTAGAAGAACCGTTTCGTCGTGATCGCGCCGGAGGGGTCGCGTTCTTCGCAAATTTCATCACCGCACCAGAGAAATCGGCGGAGCGAAGCCTGCACTCCATTGGTCAATTGGCGGATGCTGTGCAACCGGTGTTCGCCGTCATACGCAAGCTCGGTTCGCGTGTTCCCGGCGTTCACCGCGACGAGCCGATTGATCGCGTCCCATTCGTTCGTTTGCGTGATGCCGGGTGCCGTGCTCGTGTTGATCTGGTTCAGCGCGTTGTAACTCGTGGTGTAAATGGAAACGCTGCTTTGCTCGGAGAGGCGGTTGCCCAGAGGGTCATAAGTATAGGCAAAGGAATCAACGAGCGCGCCGGCGTTCATGACCGACGCGGACAGAAGTTGGTTCACGGCATCGTAGCCGAAGCTATGGACGAGCGGCGATTGTGCGCCAGCTTGCTGTGACCATGTCACAATGCGATCTGCTGCCCTGTCGTGGCGGTAGATGAATTCGGAAATTGGAATCGCGCCAACTTTGTGGGTGATGCGCTCGAGTTCTTTGTCTTCGAGCACGCTACTGTAGCCAAGCTCCACCGTCTGGCCTCTGGGATAAGTCTCCAGCACGACTCGCCCGGAACTGCCATCGTAAGCGCGCGTGAACGCACCGAGCGCGTTCGTTTCGCTCACCACGCGGCCCGCTTCGTCGTAAGTCATTGTGGAAGCGACTCCGTTGATTGCAGTCGTCGTCCGCCGCCCAAGTTCATCGTAGCCGTAAGCAATCGTGTCATTCGGCAGCGGGCCGTCGATACTGGCCACTTGCCCCGCGCCCAAAGTTGGTGTGGATGTGATCGGCACATACTCGTAAATCGTCGTGCCCACTCCGTCAGTCATCGACGTGATCCGCTCGTAATCCGGATCGTAGGTATAGCTCACGGAAGGGGTGGGCACCGTTGCGTTTGCGTAACTCACCGAGTGCAGCGTCTCGTCACGATTGAAAGTGAATTGGCTGCGCTGGCCTTTTTCGTCGATCACCTCGCGTAATCGGCTTGTGGCATTTTCATACAAATAATGAATTATGGAGCCGTCGCCGTATTCCTTCGCAATCAGGCGGTCTTGGACGTCCGTGTGCCATCGCGTCGTGCGACCCATCGCATCCGTCAGGCTCTTCATGGAACCGCAGCGGCACCACTGAAATTGCGTCACGCGCCGGAGTGCATCCGTCCGTTTGTTCATCTGGCCCAGCGGGTCGTATTCGAGCAGCGTCTCGCGCCCGGCGCGGTCGCGCACGATCGAGGGCTCCAACCGCTGATAGGTAATCTGATCGAACGTGCCGTCCGGATAGGAAATGCGCGTAATGCGATCCAGCGCGTCGTAATCGAAGGTCAAGGTGTATCCGCTCACGTCTGTTTTCGTGCGCATGCGGCCGAACGCATCGTAGGTGGCTGTGACCATGTCGTTGGTGCCAGGCAGAGGACCCTCAACCGCAATCAGATAGCCATTTGTGTCGTAAGTGTGGCTGGTGGTTTCGTCTTTCGGATTGGTTTCGGTGAGAATCTGTCCGCGCGCGTTGTAGGTGAAAGTGTTCGTTTGGCCGGCGGCATTAACCGTCGCGAGTGGCAGGTGTTGTGCGTTGTAAGTCGCACTGAAGAGCAACTCGTTCTTCCCCGCGCGTGTCATTCGTGCTTCCAGCACGTCGATGCCGTTGCTTGCATAAACGTACGAGAACGTTCGGCCCAGCGGATCGATCACATTCGTGACGTTCCCGAATCCATTGTAGCCGTACGTGTAAAGCTGCGTCGTCGTATCATCCAACACGCGGCCCACGTGTTTAGGCAGCCTGGTATCGCCGACAAACACCGCCCCGCTTTGGCCGTCATAGTCGTACCACACGCGTCCTTCCAGCGGCTCCTTCGTACTTTCAAGAATCCCCGCGCTGGTCGCGCTCAGGTCCGTCGAGTGCAGCCAATGGTAAATCCTCGCTTTGGTATAGTCGCCGTACGCGACCGCGCAGGCACTCCGGCTCCAGTAGTAGGTGTTGCGAAACCAGAGATATCGGTTTTCCGTGCTCATTCCCTTTGGGACCATGGCGGGAGGGTCGACGTACGGAATACCAAGGTTGGTCGATTGATTGAACTCCACCCGGTCCTTGCTCCCATCCGCGAAAATCGTTTCCAGCCAGCGCGTCGTGTTCGTGCTCGTCGGATTTCGTGTGAAGCTCGTCGTGCCATACGGCGTGATAAGCGCGTTGATGAAGTCACTGTTCGTTTCGTACGTGAAACGCGAGGTCAACCCGATCACGTCCGTGATATTGGTCAGCCGTCCCAGATTGTCGTAATCGAAACTCGCGAACCTGCCGAAGGGGTCGGTCACCTTTGTGATTTTATAGATGTCGTTCGTCTTGCCGTAAGCGAGCTCGGTCGTCTGCCCGATCGCGTCAATGATGCCAGTGACGCGCAGGTTGCTGTCGTACGTGAGTGCTACTGAATTGCCGAATGGATCGAGGACCTGAGTCAGGAAAACTTTTCGCGACGTGCCCACTGAACCATCCGATCGCCCGAACACCTGCTTCGAACCATCGCGAAAGGTCATCTCGTAATTCGCCGGCGCGACACGTTTCAACAGCGTTTGGTCGTATTGTTCGTAAGCGTAAGTCTGCGTGTTGGTGGTGAAACCGGTGAATGTCCGCACGCCTCCGCCGCGCATGTAGCAGTTCACGTCCGCCGATGGGCTTTGGGGATTGTCATTGATGTACGAGAGCCAGTCGTGCGTCCACTTGGCGCCAAAATTCCCATACGTGAACGTCGCCGGCTGAAACGCGTCGCGATGATTGTAGCGGACGACGAATTTCACCGGAGGGCCAACCGGCGGCGAGTAACCGACCGGTTCGTCGTTGAGATTCAAATTCACCAGCATGAGGTGAACACTGGACACAGCCATCCCTTGGCACGAGCCACCGCCGGTCTTGGGATCGTTCGGACAGAACGGCTTCGGGTCATTGTTCGAAACTTGACCTTTGCCCCACACCTTCTCGCCTTCCGCGCTCCCGACTTTGTGCCAGCCCTTCGGCAGCGGACCGCAAGGAATGAGAAAATATCCGCTCGTCTCCGCTTCCAGCGCTTTCCTCGTCGCCCAGACATCGTTGCGAAACGTCGGATCCTGGAGCAG
>Ga0075428_100001622_pt1 | contig 24034 bp, 22 predicted proteins | sample RhiMetdeltSRZDD2_FD_75291 | JGI IMG/M metagenome (GOLD analysis project Ga0075428, IMG submission 75291) | Populus rhizosphere microbial communities from Tennessee, USA - Rhizosphere MetaG P. deltoides SRZDD2 | ecosystem: Host-associated > Plants > Roots > Rhizosphere > Soil | place: USA... | reverse complement strand
GCGCCGGTCAGGATGCAGCTGCGGATCTCCGGATCGTTGTCGACGCGGTCCCAGGCCTCGACCATGATCGAGAGCATCTCGGTGGAAAGCGCATTGCGCGCCTCAGGCCGGTTCAGCGTCAAGATCAAAGTGTGTCCGCGCTGCTCAATGATGGCGTCGGGGCCTTTTTGAGGGTCGCTCACGGGTGTCCGCCTTCCAGCGTCGATGCCACAGACTTGAATGAAAATGTAACACGTTCTAGTTTAGGTCTCGTGGCCCTGAACATTGCCGATCTCGCCGAGCACGCCATCGACGCTGTGCCTGACCGTGTCGCCCTGATCTGCGGAGACGAGCAGATCACGTACGCCCAGTTGGAGGAGAGGGCCAACCGGCTTGCCAACTACCTCATCGACCAAGGCGTGAAGAAGGACGACAAGGTCGGACTGTACTGCCGCAACCGCATCGAGATCGTGATCGCGATGCTCGGCATCGTGAAGGCCGGCGCCATCCTGGTAAACGTCAACTTCCGCTACGTCGAGGGCGAGCTGAAGTATCTGTTCGAGAACTCCGACATGGTCGCGCTGGTGCATGAGCGCCGCTACGCCGACCGAGTCGCCAACGTGCTACCCGAGACGCCGAACGTGAAGACCGTCTTGTCTGTCGAGGACGGTAGCGACGACGACTTCGGCCGCTACGGCGGCGTCGAGTTCTACTCCGCTCTCGCGCAGGGCTCACCGGATCGCGACTTCGGCGACCGCAGCGCCGACGACATCTACCTGCTCTACACCGGCGGCACCACCGGCTTCCCCAAGGGTGTCATGTGGCGCCACGAGGACATCTACCGAGTGTTGTTCGGCGGCACCGACTTTGCGACGGGCGAGTTCGTCAAGGACGAATACGACCTGGCAAAGGCAGCTGCGGAGAATCCGCCGATGATCCGCTACCCGATCCCGCCGATGATCCACGGTGCGACGCAGTCGGCTACCTGGATGTCCCTCTTCTCGGGTCAAACCACTGTTCTCGCACCGGAGTTCGATGCCGACGAGGTATGGGCCACGATCGAGAAGTACAAGGTGAATCTGCTGTTCTTCACCGGCGATGCGATGGCACGCCCGCTGCTGGACGCGTTGACCAAGCTGCATGACGGCGGCCACGAGCCCGACCTGTCCAGCCTGTTCCTGCTCGCCAGCACCGCCGCGTTGTTCTCCACCAGCATCAAGGAGAAGTTCCTCGAACTGCTTCCCAACCGGGTGATCACCGACTCGATCGGTTCCTCGGAAACAGGCTTCGGCGGAACCAGCATCGTGGCCAAGGGCCAGTCGCACACTGGCGGCCCGCGGGTGACGATCGACCACCGCACCGTCGTTCTCGACGAGGACGGTAACGAGGTCAAACCGGGCTCCGGAGTGCGCGGGATGATCGCCAAGAAGGGCAACATCCCAGTCGGCTACTACAAGGACGAGAAGAAGACCGCCGAGACGTTCAAGACCTTCAACGGTGTCCGCTATGCGATCCCGGGAGACTACGCGGAGGTCGATGAGGACGGCAGCGTCACGATGCTCGGCCGTGGTTCGCAGTCGATCAACAGCGGCGGCGAGAAGATCTACCCTGAAGAGGTGGAGGCCGCACTCAAGGGTCATCCGGACGTGTTCGACGCATTGGTGGTCGGCGTTCCCGACGAGCGGTACGGCAACTGCGTGGCCGCCGTCGTGCACCGCCGGCCTGGCACCAATCCGACACTCGCCGAACTCGACACGTTCGTGCGTCAGGAGATCGCGGGATACAAAGTGCCGCGCAAGGTTTGGTGGGTCGACGAGATCCATCGGACACCTGCCGGAAAGCCCGACTATCGCTGGGCCAAAGATCAAACCGAAGAGCGGCCCGCCGACGATGCACACGCCAACCATGTGGGGACATCGTCCTGATGCGGACCGAGCTGTGTGACCGCTTCGGCATCGACTATCCGATCTTCGTCTTCACGCCATCGGAGAAGGTCGCAGCCGCGGTCAGCAAGGCCGGCGGGCTCGGGGTGCTCGGGTGCGTGCGGTTCAACGAGGCCGAAGATCTCGAGAACGTCCTGTGCTGGATGGACGAGAACACCGACGGCAAGCCGTACGGCGTCGACATCGTCATGCCCGCCAAGGTCCCGCAGGAGGGCACGGCCGTCGACATCGACAAGCTGATCCCGCAGAGCCATCGCGACTTCGTTGCCAAAACCCTTGCCGACCTTGGTGTTCCGCCGCTGCCCGACGAGGGGGAGCGTAACGAGGGCGTGCTCGGCTGGCTGCATTCGGTGGCGCGGTCGCACGTCGAGGTGGCGCTCAAGCATCCGATCAAACTGATCGCCAACGCTTTGGGCTCGCCGCCGAAGGATGTCATCGACCAGGCCCACGAGGCCGGTGTCCCGGTGGCCGCCCTGGCGGGCAGTGCCAAACACGCTCAGCGCCACGTCGAGAACGGTGTCGACATCGTCGTCGCGCAGGGCCATGAGGCAGGCGGGCACACCGGCGAGATCGGGTCGATGGTGCTGTGGCCGGAAATCGTTGATGCGCTTGAGGGTAGGGCGCCGGTGTTGGCGGCCGGGGGTATCGGCACCGGCAGGCAGGTGGCCGCGGCGTTGGCCCTTGGCGCGCAAGGGGTGTGGATGGGCTCGGCGTTCTTGACGTCGGCGGAGTACGACCTCGGCCACCGCAAGCCGAGCGGTGTCTCGACGATCCAGGAAGCGCTGCTGCGTGCGAACTCCAGCGACACTGTGCGCCGTCGCATCTACACCGGGAAGCCGGCACGGTTGCTCAAGTCCCGCTGGACCGACGCCTGGGATGCTCCGGATGCGCCTGAGCCGTTACCGATGCCGCTGCAGAACATTCTCGTCAGCGAGGCCCATCAGCGGATGAACGAGTCGGACAATCCCGACACCGTCGCAATGCCGGTCGGCCAGATCGTCGGCCGGATGAATGAGATCCGGCCTGTCGCCGACATCATCGCCGAGCTCGTGGCCGGCTTCGAGGACGCCACCCGGCGGCTCGACGGCATCCGAGAAAACTAACGCCGAACTACCAGCGCACTGGCAGCTCGGTGAGCCCGCCCACCAGCACGTCGGCTCGCATCGTCAATTCGTCGACCTCGACCGCCAGCCGCAGCGTCGGGAACCGAGATGCCAACTGGGACAAGGCCACCTGCAGCTCGACGCGGGCGAGCGGTGCTCCCAGGCAATACCGTGGGCCGTAGCCGAACGTCAAATGGGCCAGGCTCGAACGCGTGATGTCCACTCGATCGGGGTCGGCGAACGCCACAGGATCCTGGTTGGCGGCCGCGATGTCGATCAGGACGAGCTCTCCGGTCTTGATGGTGACGCCGTCGACTTCAAGATCGGCGCTGGCATATCGCGGGATCGTCCCACCGCCGCCCTTGCGCGAGCTTCGCAGGGTCTCCTCGACGGCCCGCGACACCAAGCCGGGATCGTTGACGAGGGCCTGCCATTGCTCACGCTGCGCTAACAGCAGCAGCGTGGCCAGGCCGATCTGAACTACCGTCGTCTCATGTCCGGCGAACAGTAACGCCATTGACAGCCAGGCGATCTCGTCGTCGGGTACCCCTTTGGTTGCGCACAGTCGCGAGATCACATCGTCGCCGGGTTGGTGTCGCTTGGCGGCGACGAGCCGCTGCCCGTAGCCGAACAACTGCCACACGCCGTGCACGGAGAGTTCCCGGTCACGTGTGTTTGAAGCCTGGGTGGTCCAGCGACGGAATTGGTCGCGGTCCTCGTAGGGCACGCCGAGCAATTCGCAGATCACCAGTATCGGCAATGGCAATGCGACCGCGGTGTGCAGGTCGACCGGCGGGCCTTGCTCTGCCATTGTGTCGAGCAGTTGCGTGGTCAGTGCCTCGATCCGTCCGGTCAAGGCACGCATGTGTTTCGGCGTGAAATGGGGCTGCAGCAGGGTACGCATCCGAGTGTGGTCGGCGCGTTCGGTGGCGAAATTGCCCGTTGGTCCACCGAACAACACCGACTCCCCGGCCCGGGCCGCGGCCTCGGGCTGGGGATGGGATCGCCCGAGGCGGTCGTCCTCGAGCAGGCGGCGCACCGTCGCGTGTCCGGTGATCAGCCACGCCGGATCGCCGACTTCGGTACGAACACGGTGAACTGAGCCATTGGCCTGCATGTCCCGCAGCAGCGGCGGGACTCGCAGCGGATGGGGCTGCTCTAGCGGCAACTGCGTGACGGCCACCGTCGTGACCTCCAGTCAAGTTTAAGTACTCTTGTATAAGATGACTTAAACAAGACTAGACCCGGCAGGGGGTCCGTGCAATGGCTCAGACGGCCGTCCGTCGAATGGCGCGTGCCGAGCGGCGCGAACACCTCCTCGACGCAGCCACCCGCGCCTTTGCCCGTTCGGGGTTCGCAGGCACCAGCCTCGACAACATCGCTGCAGAAGCGGGGGTCACCCACGTGATCCTCTACCGCCACTTCGACTCCAAGAGCGACCTCTACCGCGCTGTCCTCGAGCGTGCGGCCGCGCGGTTATCCGAGATCGTGGGGACCGACGAGTTCGACGAGGGCAGCATCTCCCGGTTGCTTCGGGGCGCCGCGGGCGACCCAGACGGGTTTCGCCTCCTCTTTCGCCACGCGGTGCGAGAAGCAGAGTTCCGCGACATCGTCGACGAGATCCGATCCACCGCGGTCGACATCGCTAACCGACAGCTCGCCGACCGAATCAACGAAGGGCAGTGGCGCCAGTGGGCTTCGCGACTGCTTCCGACCCTCACTTTGGAGGCGGTCATCGCGTGGCTCGACGCCGGCCAACCCGATCCCGATCGCGCTGCCGACCACATCGGCCATGCCGTCGAAGCGGTGATCCAAGCGGCCAGCGATATCTAGCGCGCTGTTGTTACCAGCGATGAGATCGGAAGATGTTGTTGGACAACACCGTCCGACCATCATCGATACATCAGGGCGTGATCGTGGTCTGCGAATCGATCACATCTGTTGCCGCGCCGATGATTTCCTTCTGGTCCTCCAGGCCGTCGGCGTTGAGCTGCAGCACGTAAAGTCCGTCGCTGCCAGGGATCACGACCGTCTTCTGCGCGACGATCTTCGTCTGACCGTCCTGAACCCACGTGCCACCGAGCTGGTAGGCCGGGTACTCGCCGAGTGTGCTGGCCTCTCCCTCGTTCATCGCCTTCCATCCCGGCAGGTTGTTGAGCTCACCGGGCGCCAAGTCGATGATCTGCTGCGGGTCCACGTTCCCGGTCAGCTTCGATACCAGGGCGACGATGCTCGGCGTGTAGTCACCGGCGTCCGGGCCGGTGTAAACGATTGCGCCGTAGGCCCATTCGGGGGTGTCCTCACCCCCGGGCGCCCAGCCGTCGGGGATCGGCAGGTCGATGGTGGGTGAGCCGGGATCGCCCCGCTTGACCGGGGTTTCCTGGATGTTGTTCTCCTGGATGTAGCTGGCGATCGTCGGGTGCGGACCCTTGGCATCCTCATCGCGCGGGGCCACCTTCGGCTTCGACGACGGAGCCGCCTTGGCGCTCGTCGACGTGGACTTCGACGCCGACGTGGTGGTGCTGGGTTCGGTCTTGGTGTCCGAGCCGCAACCCGACAGCAGGACCGCGAGTGCCGCGGCGATCGCGGCAGTCCCAGTAATTGCACTGCGTTTCACGAATTAACTCATGTCAGTCTGTGTTCGGCGTTGCCGTGTCGGGCAAACGGATTCGGTGGGTATGCCGTAGCGAAGCGTAGTGCAAAAGGGCGCTTGTGCAGGGGGAGTAGATCTACTCATTCTGCCGAGGCATAAATCTCAGCAAGGGTATTCGAAGCGACCACCGTGCGTGTCCGATTTGTTCACGACAGCGCCGTGCCCGCCGTCCTAGCGTGGCCGGCATGGATATTCGACTGACATCGGCCGTCTTCCAGGTCTTCGCCCACGATCTGGCACGATCGATCGCGTTCTACCGCCTACTGGGCCTGCCTGTACCGGACGCGGAGATACCGCACGTCGCCGTGGAATTGCCAGGCGGAAACAGCCTGTCGCTCGACACGGACGAAACCATCGCCGGCATGCACCCGGGGTGGTCGCCGCCGTCGTCGTCGGACAGTCGAGTGGCGCTGGCGCTCGGCGTCAGCTCTCCCGCGGAGGTGGACGCGTTGTTCGAGAAAATCACGGCCGCAGGGCATGCCGGGCAGCTGGCGCCATATGACGCGCCGTGGGGCATGCGCTATGCGACGGTCGCCGACCCGGACGGGAATTGGGTGGACCTGTTCGCACTGCTGGAATCCTGACGAAGCGACGCCAACGGCACACCGGCGAGTTCGCGGGCCTCGCGGTGCAGGTGGGGTTGGTCGGCGTAGCCCGCGCCTGCGGCCACCTCGCCAAGGGACAGTCCATCGTCCAGTAACCGCACCGCGCGCCGGAACCGCAGGATGCGACGCAGCATTGCGGGGCCGTAGCCGTACACGGCTGTGCATTGGCGCTGCAACGTGCGGGCCGACCAGCCGACTTGTTGTGCCAGCTCGGCGACGGTCGAGCCCGCCGCGAGCCTGCCGGTCACATGGCCCAGCAGCTGAAGCGACCACGGCGCTGTCTCTGCCTGCGGTTCCTCCGATGCGAGTGCGGCCGCGATCTCGGTCAGGGAACCGTGTTGCCGAGCGCCGCGCTGCACGTCACGCAGGGGCACGCGCGCATTGCGCAGCTCCGACGCGGGCACTCGAAGCAGGCGCGGAAGCACACCGGGATGAAATCGCAAGCCCACGAACGGTTCTGCGTCGCGGGGGCTGATCGACGCAGCGGTATCCGGCCCGGCGATCATGATGCGGCCATCCATGCGCATCAGATCCATGCACCCGTCCGGAAGCACCCGCACCGGCTCAGCCGGGCCGTCCACCACCCACGCGCATTCGACCAGATCGCGCAGCGCGGCGGGCGGCGCGAATTCGCGATAGCCCACGGTGGCCAGGTTACCGGCGGCCTATGACAACCGCGGTTAGCGCTCGATCGGCCACACTGGGTCGGCGCAATCGGTGCCCTCCGACCGTAGCTGGCGCTTGATCACCTTGAACGTCTCGGTCCTGGGCAGCTCGGCGCCGACACGCACGAACGACGGCCACTGCTTTGGCCCGAGATCCGGCTGCTCGGCGAGGAACGCTTTGAACTTCTCGGCGTCGAATTCAGCGCCCTCGCTGAGCACCAACGCCGCCATCACCTGATCGCCGACATCGGGGGCGGGGACTCCGTACACCGCTACCTCGACCACGTCGGGGTGGCGCAGCAGTACCCGCTCGATCGGTGCCGATCCGAGGTTCTCGCCGTCGATGCGCATCCAGTCACCGAGCCTGCCCGCGAAATACGCGTAGCCGTTCTCGTCGCGGTAGGCCAGATCGCCACTGTGGTACATGCCACCGCGCATCCGCTCCGCCTCGGCATCCGGGTCGTTGTAGTAACCCTCGAAACGGCCTGCGTCAGAAGCGTTTACCAGCTCACCCGTGACCCCGGGTGGACAGGGCTCGCCGGTGTCCACATCGACGATCTCGGTGCCGGGCGGCAACGGGCCCAGCGCCCCGGGCGGGGTATCCGGCGTGCGGCCGATCGCAATGCCGCCCTCCGTCGACCCGAACCCGTCCATCACCACGGTGTCGAACCGCTGGGCGAACCGGTCGACGTCGGCGGGTGCGCCCTCGTTGCCGTAGACCGCCCGCAGTGGATTGTCCGCGTCGTCAGGACGTTCGGGTGTGGTGAGCACATAGGACAAGGGCTTGCCGACATAGTTCGCATACGTCGCGCCGTAGCGGCGCACATCGGGAAGGAACTGCGACGCGGAGAACTTGCGCCGCAACGCAAGCGAGCCGCCGCACGCAAGCGCCACTGCCCAGCCGACCAGCACCGCATTGGAATGGAACAGCGGCATCGACACGTAACAGATGTCATTGGACCCGAGCGAGAAGCGTTGCGTCATCGTCACACCGGCGATCGCCACCTTGCCCTGGCTGCAGTTCACCGCCTTGGGCTCGCCGCTGGTGCCGGAGGTGTAGATCAGCATGAACAGGTCGCTGGGATCGGCGTCATAAGCAGCAACCGGCTCGTCCCGAAGGGCCGCCACCTCGGCCGCCCACTCCGGCGAGTCGACGTCGAGGTAGTCGACATCGAGGCCCGTGGCCGATGCCGAATCAGCCAGCACCAGTTGGCAATCCGCGTGTGTGACATCGCGCGCCAGCGCGGCCCCGCGCCGAACCGGGTTCAGCCCCACCGGGACGATGCCCGTCAACGCCGCAGCGACGAGCACTTCCGAGAAGAACGGGGTGTTCTGCAGCAGCACGCCGACATGCGGAGGCTTATCAGGATCTAGACGCGCCTTCAACACCGCCGCCACCGCTGCGCCATGCCGGATGTGGTCACGCCAGCTGGTGAACGAATCCTCGAAGTACACGCCCCGATCGTCGACCTCGACCAATGGCGCCAGCAGGTCGGTGACGGTCGGCAGGCTCCCAGTCACGGATCAGGCTGGCGTGTCAGCCAATTCACGGCCGATGCGCAGCAGCTGCCCCGTGGCGCCGCCGACCGCGAACTCCGTTTGCTTGGCCGCGAGGAAGTACCGGTGCACCGGGTGGTCGAGGTCGATCCCGACCCCGCCATGCACATGAACGGTGGTGTGAGCCACGCGATGTCCGGCGTCGGCCGCCCAGAATGCCGCCGTGTCGACGTCGACGTCGGCGGGAAGATCCTCCGACAACCGCCACGCCGCCTGGGTCACGGTCAGCCGGAGTGCCTTGACGTCGATGTAGCCGTCGGCCAGCCGCGACGACACGGCCTGGAAGCTGCCGATCGGCCGGTCGAACTGCTCACGCTCGCGGGCGTACTGCGACGTGAGCTCAAGTGCACGCTCGAGGACCCCGAGCTGATATGCGCTGCGGCCGAGACTGCTGTGGTTGGTGAGCCAGGCGAGCACCGTGTCGCCCTGATCGCCACCGACGACCCGAGCGGCCTCCACTCCCTGCAACTCCAGATGCCCGACACTGCCATGTCCGGTCGTGTCGAGGCTCGTCACCGTCACGCCGGGATCATCCTTCGCGATCAGGAAAACGTTTCTGCCCGAATCGGTTTCGGCCGGAACCAGGAACGCGTCGGCGACCGGTCCGTAACCGACCTGCGTTCGTGAGCCCGTCAGCTTGTACGCCGCACCGCTACTGGTCGCCTGCACCGGACCCTGGCCCATCTCGCCGTCGAGGGCCAGCGCGATGATCTTCTCGCCGGTGATCGCCGGCGTCGCCCACTCCTGCTGCAGCGCTTCCGACCCGAACTTCGCCAGCGCGCCCGCGCCGAGTACCACCGACTCCAGGTACGGCACCGCGGCGAGCTGACGGCCGAGCGCCACCAGCACCGCCACCTGTTCGAGCACGCCGAAACCGCCGCCGCCCAACGCTTCCGGCGTGGCGGCCGACAGGATGTCGGACTCGATCAGCTTGCCCCACAGGGGGCGGTCGAACTTCTCATCAAGGCTGTCGAGCTCCCGCTGGTGTTCGTTGGTGCAGACGGCTTCTGTGATGGTCCGGGTCAGGCCGCCCAGATCGTTGGCGGCTTCCGTAGTCGAAAAATCCATGATGTCCCTTACCGATTGACCCGGGGCAGGCCGAGCGCGACCATGCCGATGATGTCGCGCTGAATCTCGTTGGTGCCGCCGCCGAACGTCAGAATCAGGCAGCTGCGGTGCATCCGCTCGACGCGTCCGCGCAGCAAAGCGCCGGGGGAGTCCGTCCGCAGCGTGCCCGCCGTGCCCAGCACCTCCATGAGCAGACGGTAGGCCTCGGTGGCCAGTTCGGTGCCGTACACCTTGGCCGCCGAGGCGTCGGCGGGTGACGGAGCCGCATCCTCGGTGGATGCCAGTTCCCAGTTGATCAGCTTGAGCACCTCGGCCTTGGCGTGCACGCGGGCCAAGTTCAGCTGCACCCACTCGGAATCGATCAGTCGATTGCCGTGCACGTCCTTGGTGTTCTGTGCCCACTCGCGAACGCCGTTGAGCGCCAGGAAGATCGGCTGCGCCGAGACCAGCGCGACGCGCTCGTGGTTGAGCTGGTTGGTGACCAGCTTCCAGCCACCGTTCTCCTCGCCGACCAGATTGCCGACGGGCACCCGGACGTCCTGGTAGTAGGTGGCGCTGGTGTCCACGCCTGCCATGGTGTGCACCGGCGTCCAGGAGAAGCCCTCGGCCGTCGTGGGCACGATCAGCATCGAGATACCGCGGTGCTTCTTGGCTTCTGGGTTGGTGCGCACTGCCAGCCACACGTAGTCCGCGTAGGCGATCAGGCTGGTCCACATCTTCTGGCCGTTGATGACGTAGTCGTCGCCGTCGCGCACCGCGGTAGTGCGCAGCGCGGCGAGGTCGGTACCCGCGCCGGGCTCGGAGTAGCCGATCGAGAAGTGAAGGTCACCCGCGGCGATCTTGGGCAGGAAGAACTTCTTCTGCTCGTCAGTGCCGAACGCCATGATCGTCGGCGCAACGCTGTTGATGGTCAGGAACGGCACCGGCACGTTGGCAATGGCTGCCTCGTCGTTGAAGATCAGCCCGTCCATCGGCGGGCGTGCCTGGCCGCCGAACTCCTTGGGCCACGACAGTGTCAGCCAGCCGTCCTTGCCCATCTGTGCGACCGTCTCGCGGTAGACGTTGCCGCGCCCCATCTCGCCACCGTCGCCCGCGGCCAGCGCCTCAGCGCGCTCGGGCGTCATGAGTTTGGTGAAGTACGCGCGCAGCTCGCGGCGCAACTCCTCCTGCTCGGGGGTGTAGCCGATCCGCATCGCCTTGTCCTAACTTCTACAGGTATAAGAAACCGTCGTCTGGGCCCGCTTTCACTCCCGGTTGTAACACGTTCTAGTCTTGGGGTCCAGGCCGGTGCCACACTGGTGCTCAGAGCGGCTCTTACCGCGAGGAGGTTGTGATGCGAGTGGAAGTGGACCGCGACCGCTGTGAGGGGAACGCGGTGTGCGTGGGAATCGCCCCGGACCTGTTCGATCTCGACGACGAGGATTACGCCGTGGTCAAGGCCGATCCGGTGCCGGCCGACCAGGAGGACCTGGCCGAACAGTCGATCGCCGAGTGCCCCCGCGCTGCCCTGATCCGCAGAGACTAGAGGTATTCATAAATTGACTTCAATTAGTGACGCGACCGATCTATCCGGACTGGTCGCGGTGGTGACGGGCGCGGCCGCGGGCCTGGGCCGCGCCGAGGCCATCGGGCTTGCTCGGGCGGGCGCGACCATCGTGGTCAACGACATCGCGGGCACGCTCGACAAATCCGACGTCATCGACGAGATCACCAGCGCCGGTGCCAAGGCCGTCGCCGTCGCGGGCGACATCAGCCAGCGGTCCACGGCCGACGAATTGGTGGAAACGGCCGACGGCCTCGGCGGCCTGAGCATCGTCGTGAACAACGCGGGGATCACCCGCGACCGCATGTTGTTCAACATGACCGACGACGACTGGGACGCGGTGATGGCGGTGCACCTGCGCGGCCACTTCCTGTTGACGCGTAACGCGGCCACCTATTGGCGGGCGAAGGCTAAAGAGGGTGACGGCACCGTCTACGGCCGCATCATCAACACGTCCTCGGAAGCCGGACTGGCCGGACCAGTTGGGCAGGCCAACTACGGTGCCGCCAAGGCGGGCATCACTGCGCTGACGCTGACGGCCGCGCGTGCGCTGGAGCGTTACGGGGTGCGGGCCAACGCCATCGCTCCTCGTGCGCGCACCGCGATGACGGCCGACGTGTTCGGGGATTCGCCCGAGTTGGAGGAGGGTCAGATCGATCCGTTATCGCCGGAGCACGTCGTGAATCTGGTGCGATTCCTCGCCTCCCCCGCATCGAAAGATGTCAACGGACAGCTGTTCATTGTTTACGGGCCGACGGTGACGCTCGTTGCCGCGCCGACGGCCGAGCATCGGTTCAGTGCGGAATCCGATGGCTGGAACCCGTCAGAACTGTCGAAAACGTTGCAAAATTACTTTGCTGACCGTGATCCCGAACGTAATTTCTCCGCGACGGCCCTCATGGGTCAAGGAGAATGACGTTCTCTCATTGTCAGAGTCCTGCATCGACTAGAACGTGTTACAGAATGACCTGGGTCACAGTGTCGCTGACCAGGAAAAAGATTACGGTTTCGGGTAGTTTTGCTGTTCTTTGACACTGCGAACATGTTCTAGTTAGTATGATCCGGCTCACTAAGAGCAACGCTTAAGTAACGGGTGGGAGAACCGCCGCGGCAAGTAGTCTCGCACTCTTCGCCATGGCGCACATCTCGCGCCGTGCGCGCCGAGAACGGAGCCGAGGTTGAGGGAGCAGCTCGCCGTTCCGGCTCGGGCCGTCGGCGGGTTCATGGAAATGTCCATCGATACTTTTCGGGCCATGTTCCGTCGCCCCTTCCAATTTGGCGAGTTCCTCGACCAGACCTGGATGATCGCCAGGGTTTCGATCATTCCGACGCTGCTGATCTCGATTCCGTTCACAGTGCTGGTCGCGTTCACCCTCAACATCCTGTTGCGTGAGATCGGCGCCGCGGACCTGTCCGGCTCGGGCACCGCGTTTGGCACCGTGACTCAGCTGGGTCCGGTTTCGACCGTGCTGGTCGTCGCCGGCGCCGGAGCGACTGCGATCTGCGCCGACCTGGGCGCCCGCACCATCCGTGAGGAAATCGACGCGATGCGGGTGCTCGGCATCGATCCTGTTCAACGGCTCGTGGTGCCGCGCGTCCTGGCGTCGACGTTAGTGGCACTGCTGCTCAACGGTCTGGTGATCGCGATAGGCCTGAGCGGCGGCTACGTATTCTCGGTGCTGCTGCAGGGGGTAAACCCAGGGGCGTTCATCAACGGCTTGACCATCCTGACCGGGTTGGGCGAGTTGGTGGTTTCAGAAGTCAAGGCCCTACTGTTCGGCGTCATGGCGGGGCTCGTCGGCTGCTACCGCGGCCTCACCGTCAAGGGTGGACCGAAGGGTGTCGGAGAAGCCGTCAACGAGACCGTCATCTATGCCTTCATCTGCCTGTTCGTGATCAACGTGCTCATGACGGCAATCGGCGTGCGGGTCCTGGGCCGATGAGCGAACTGGGGAGTTACGACATCACGCTGCGGCTGCGGCGGGCGTTCAGATGGCTGCCCCGCGCCGTCGACGCCTTCGGCGAGCAGGCGTTGTTCTACGCCGAGTCAATCCGATACATGCCCCTCGCGTTGCGGCGCTATCGCAAGGAAACGGTCCGGCTGATAGCCGAGATGACTCTGGGCACCGGTGCGCTGATCCTCATCGGCGGCACGGTCGGCGTCGCGGCGTTCCTGACCTTGGCATCCGGCGGCGTCATCGCGGTGCAGGGCTACGAGTCGCTCGGCAACATCGGCATCGAGGCGCTGACCGGGTTCCTCTCCGCCTTTCTCAACGTACGCATCGTCGCGCCGATCATCGCCGGCATTGCGCTCGCCGCCACCATCGGCGCCGGTACCACCGCCCAACTCGGCGCGATGCGCATCGCCGAGGAGATCGACGCCACCGAGGCGATGGCCATACATTCGGTGTCCTACCTGGTGTCCACCCGCATCATGGCCGGGCTGGTCGCGATCATTCCGCTGTACTCGCTGGCCGTGTTGGCCTCGTTCTTCTCTGCCCGCGCCATCACCGTCTACGTCAACGGACAATCCGGCGGTCTATATGACCACTATTTCAATACGTTCCTGATACCAACGGACTTGCTGTGGTCGTTCGCCCAGGCCATCGTGATGTCGATCGCGGTGATGCTGGTGCACACGTACTACGGCTACAACGCCTCCGGCGGACCCGTCGGAGTGGGTATCGCTGTGGGCCAAGCGGTGCGGACGTCGCTGATCGTCGTGGTCGTCATCACTTTGTTCATCGCCCTCGCCGTATACGGCGCGTCCGGTAATTTCAACCTGTCGGGGTAGAGGGGAAACGTCGTGCCGAGGACTACCGCGATCAGGATCGCCGCTGCAGTGTTGGCGGCGATCATCGTGGCATTCTTGGTATTTACCTATTTGGCGTATAGCGCCGCGTTCACCCCGACCGACACCGTGACGGTGACATCGCCGCGGGCCGGTTTGGTGATGGACAAGGAAGCAAAGGTCAAGTACCGCGGTATTCAGATCGGCAAGGTCGAAGACATCTCGTATACCGGTGATCAGGCGAAGTTGACGCTGGCGATCAACCGCGACCAGCTGCGCTACGTCCCCTCGAACGCTCTGGTGCGCATCGGCAGCACCACAGTGTTCGGCGCGAAGTCGGTGGAGTTCATCGCGCCGGAGCAGCCGACGGGCACACGGTTGCGTCCCGGCGCCACGGTCCAGGCTGAGGCCGTGCAGCTGGAAGCCAACACGTTGTTCCAGACCCTGATGGACGTGCTGAACAAGGTCGATCCAGTGCACCTGAACGCGACTCTGTCGGCGATCGCCGAGGGCCTGCGTGGTCATGGCGACGATTTCGGCGCTACCCTGGCGGGCCTGAATCAGTATCTCGCGCAACTGAATCCAAAGTTGCCGACGGTTGAGTCGGATTTCGCGCAGACAGCGACGGTGGCCAACATCTACGGGGACGCCGGTCCCGATCTTGTCACTGTGATCGACAATGTGCCGACGATCAGCAACACGATCGTCGATCAGCAGGAAAACTTGAACGCGACGCTGCTCGCGGCAACCGGCTTGGCGAATGAGGGATCCGCCACGCTGGAGCCCGGGGCAGACAATTACATCGCGGCCATCCAGCGGTTGCGGGCGCCGTTGAAGGTGCTTGGCGACTATTCGCCGGAAATCGGCTGCATATTGCTGGGCGTCAAGAACGGCGCCGACCGGGCGGGACGTCTGGTCGGGGGCATCAAACCGGGCGCGATGGTGAGTTCCAGCTTCGTGCTGGGCGTGCCGTCGTACACGTATCCAGAGAGCCTGCCGATCGTGAACGCGTCCGGCGGACCCAACTGCCGCGGACTGCCCGACCTTCCCAGCAAGCAGTACGGCGGCTCGTGGTACAGGGCACCATTCCTGGTTACCGACAATGCCTACATTCCGTACGAGCCGTTCACCGAGGTGCAGGTCGATGCACCGAATACCCTGCAGTTCCTCTTCAATGGCGCATTCGCAGAACGGGACGACTTCTAATGGGCCACAGGGGACTCCTGATCAAGGTGAGCATCTTCGCGGTGGCGATGCTCTTGGTCTCCGCTGGTTTGGTGGTGATCTTCGGCGAGTTCCGGTTCGCCTCCACCAACACCTACCACGCCACATTCAGCGACGCCGCGCGGCTGAAGGGTGGCAACGACGTGCGGATCGCCGGCGTTCCGGTGGGAAGCATCAAAGATGTGAAGCTGAACCCCGACAACACCGTCGATGTGGCGTTCACGGTCAACAAGAAGTATCAGATGTACACGTCGACGCGTGCCGTGATCCGCTACGAGAATCTGGTCGGCGACCGCTACATGGAAGTCACCTCGGGCCCCGGCGAGCTTCGGAAGCTGCCGGCGGGCGGCACGGTCGACATCGACCACACCCAGCCGGCGTTGGATCTCGATGCGTTGCTTGGTGGCCTGCGCCCGGTGGTCAAGGGCCTCAACGGCGAGCAGGTCAACCAGATCAACAACGCGATCCTCGAGCTGTTGCAGGGCCAGGGCGGCGCGCTGTCGCAATTGCTCTCGGAGACTGGAACATTCAGCCAAACCCTGGCCGATCGCTATCAGGTGATCTCGGAGGTGATCCACAATCTCAACGCGGTGTTGGGGACCGTTGATGAGAAGAGTGCCCAGTTCGATGCCAGCGTGGACCAGCTCCAGCAGTTGGTCAGCGGGCTGGCGCAGGGCCGCGACCCGATTGCAGGGGCCATTCCGCCGCTGGCGTCCGCGCAAGCGGATCTGACCGACATGCTGGTGAACTCACGGCGGCCGCTACAGGGGGTGCTGGAGAACCTTCGCCCACTGGCCACCGAGCTCGACAACCGCAAGGATGAGGTCAACCGGGTCATCGAACCGCTCGCCGAAAACTACTTGCGGCTCAACGCCCTTGGCTCTTATGGGGCGTACTTCAACTATTACATCTGCGCCGTCTCGCTCAAGTTCAACGGGCCAGCGGGCAGCGACATCATGCTGCCAATGGGCGGAGTCCCGGACCCGTCGAAGGGCAGGTGTTCAGACAATGGATAAGACGATCCGGACGGGCATCTTCGGAATCGTGGTCGTCGCGTGTGTCGTGATGGTCGCGTTCGGCTACAGCAGCCTGCCGTTTTATCCGCAAGGCAAGTCGTACGAGGCCTACTTCGCAGACGCCGGTGGCATCTCGCCGGGTAACGACGTCAACGTCTCCGGCATCGCGGTCGGCAAAGTGAGCGGGGTCGCGCTCGCAGGCGACGTCGCGAAGGTGACCTTCACCGTCAACCGCAAGGTCAGGCTGGGCGATCAAACGCTGGCATCAATCAAGACCGACACCGTCCTGGGTGAGAGGTCGCTGGCGGTGACCCCACAAGGCGGCGGCTCGGTGACATCAATTCCATTGGGCCGCACAACAGTTCCGTACACGTTGAACATGGCGCTGCAGGATCTCGGTCAGAACGCCAGCGAACTCGACAAAGGTCAGCTGAACCAGGCGTTGGGTGTGCTGACCGATTCGCTTCGCGACGCAACCCCCGAGCTGCGTCGAACACTCGACGGGGTGGCCGCGTTGTCTCGCAGCATCAACGCCAACGACGAGGCGTTGGGCCAGCTGTTGGCGCGCGCGAAGTCGGTGACCAAGGTGCTCGCCGACCGGGCCGGTCAGGTGAACCAGCTCATCAACGACGGTAATCTACTATTCGCTGCGCTCGACGAGCGCCGTGCCGCGCTGAGTAACTTGATTGCCGGCATCGATGAAGTGTCACAGCAGATTTCGGGATTTGTGGCCGACAACCGCCGCGAGTTCGGTCCGGCCCTGAGGAAGCTGAACCTCGTCCTGGACAACCTGCTTGAACGCCGGGAGCACATCAGCCAGGCGCTGCGGCGATTGCCGCCCTATGCCACTGCCCTCGGCGAGTCGGTCGGCTCCGGTTCGGGATTCAGCGTCAGCCTGCCCAACTCGCTCCCAAACATTCCGCAGGCGGAGTTGCTGTTGGACCTCTACTTCCAGCCGGGCAAGGTTCCGGACAGCCTGGCCGATTTCCTGCGCGGATTCATCTCCGAGCGGTTGATTGTAAGGCCGAAATCGCCATGAGCCGCTGGTTGCGTTACGGAATCATCACCGCTCTGGCGGTGGCGCTGATTGGCGGCATTTACGTGGTGTGGCCCCGGGTTGGCACATACACGGTGGTTGGATATTTCACGTCGGCAACCGGCTTGTATCCGGGCGACGATGTCCGCGTCGTCGGTGTACCGATAGGCTCGATCGAATCGATCTCGCCCGAGGCCGATGCCGTCAAAATCACGATGAGGGTGCAGGACAGTGTCAAACTGCCCGCCGACGCCCGCGCGGTCATCATCTCGCCGAACATCGTTGCGGCCCGGTTCATTCAGCTCGCCCCGGCGTATAAGCAGGGCGAGGCGATGAAGGACGGCGGCAGTATCGGGTTGGACCGCACGGCCGTGCCGGTGGAATGGGACGATGTCAAAACGCAGCTGACTCAGCTCAGCCAGCAGCTCGGACCGCAGGCGGGCCAGGTTCAGGGTCCATTGGGCGCGTTCATCAATCAAGCCGCCGATACCTTCGACGGCAACGGCGACTCGTTCCGCCGAGCACTACGCGAGTTGTCGCAGACCGCGGGACGGCTGGGTGACTCACGCACCGACCTGTTCGGCACCGTGAAGAATTTGCAGATCCTGATCGACGCGCTGTCGAACAGCAACGAGCAAATCGTCCAATTCAGTGGGCATTTGGCCTCGGTGTCGCAGGTGCTGGCGGACAGCTCGGTGGACCTGGATAACACGCTGGGCGCCCTCAACCAGGCCCTTTCGGACATCCGCGGTTTCCTAGACCAGAACAACGAGGCGCTGATCGGCAGCATCAACAGGCTGACCGACTTCACGAGCCTGCTGTCGAACCAGAGCGACGACCTCGAGCAGATACTGCATGTCCTCCCGAACGCGATGGCGAATTTCTACAACATCTACAACCCGGCCCAGGGCACCGCGAACGGTCTGCTGGGCCTGCCGGAGTTCGCCAACCCGGTGCAGTTCATTTGCGCGAACTTCGACGCCGCTGGAACGACCGACAACATAAAGCGAACCGAGATATGCCGCCAGCGGATGGCTCCGGTGCTGCGGCGCCTGATGATGAATTACCCGCCCATCATGGCGCACGGGATCAACACGATCACCGCGTACAAGGGCCAGGTCATCTATGACACCCCGGCGACGGAGGCCAAGGCGCAGACCTACATCCCGTATCTCGAGTGGATACCGGCGGACGGGCGGTACCCGCCTAGGTCCGGCGAGGGCGGGGATGTGAGTTCGCTGCTCCTGCCACCGAACCCGGTTCCGGGTCCACCGCCACCGGCGCAGCCGTACACGCTCGGTCCGGTAACACTGCCGCCGGGACCAGCGCCTGGTGAGCCGCCGCCACCTCCAGCTGCGCCCGGCCCACTCCCGGCCGAGGCTGCTGCGCTCCCGGCCGATGCCGTCCCGCCGATGCAGCCGGTCGCACCGCAACAACCGGGAGGCGGAGGATGACTCGAAAGTCGTTGGGTATCAACGTGGGCCGCTCAACGAGCCGCACGGTGGCCATCGGTTCCGGCGTGGTACTTCTTGCCGGCTGCCAGTTCGGCGGGTTGAACTCGCTGAATATGCCGGGCACCGCCGGTCACGGTCCGGGCGCTTACTCAATCACCGTGGAGCTGCCGGACGTGGCCACCCTGCCGCAGAATTCGCCGGTGCTGGTTGATGACGTCACCGTCGGCAGCGTCTCGGGGGTGGAGGCGGTGCAGCGGCCGGACGGCACGTTCTACGCGGCGGTGAAAGTGTCCCTGGAACCCAACGTCAAGTTGCCGGCCAATGCGACGGCGAAGGTCGGGCAGACATCACTATTGGGGTCGCAGCATATCCAGCTATCGGCTCCGGTGGGCCAGCCAGCGGTTGGCGAGCTGCGCGACGGGTCGGAGATCCCGCAAAGCCAGGGCGGCCGCTACCCGACCACCGAGGAAGTACTTTCCGCGTTGGGTGTGGTCGTCAACAAGGGCAATCTCGGTGCGCTGCAAGACATCACCCAAGAGGTCTCCAACGCGGTGGCCGGGCGTCAGGGCCAGTTCGCTGACCTGATTCCGCGACTCGCCGAGCTGGCCGCGTCGTTGAATCGGCAGACCGACGACATCATCGCCGCAGCCGAAGGCCTGAACCGGTTCGCCGGAGTCCTCGCGCGCCAGAGGGACAGTCTGGGCCGTGCCCTGGATACGCTTCCCGGAGCGCTCCGGGTGCTCAACGACAACCGGACCAACATCGTCGACACGTTCGCGGCGTTGCGGAGGTTCGCCACGGTCGGGGCACGCATCCTTGCGGAGACGAAGGACGATTTCGCCGCAGACATCAAGGACCTTTACGCGGTCATCAAGCCGCTCAACGACAACCGTGCGGCCCTCGTCTCCGACCTGGACAGCCTGGCGACCTTTCCGTTCCCGGGTAAGAATTTGAAGCGCGTGGCCAGGGGCGACTACTTCAATATTTTCGCTGTGTTCGATCTGACGCTCCGCCGGCTCGGCGAGACGATCTTCACGACGTCGTTGGGCCTTGACCCGAACATGAAGCACCTCGACGAAGTCGTCAACCCGCCGGACTTCCTGGTTGGGGAGATGGCGAACCTCTCTGGGCAGGCCGCAGATCCGTTCAAGATCCCGCCAGGGACCGCGTCGGGTCAGGAGGTGCCGCCACAGTAATGCTGAACCGAACTGCGCGAATCCAATTGGTGGTCTTCGCCGTCGTGACTGTGCTCACCGTCGGCGCGATCTCGCTGTTCTACCTGCGCGTCCCGGCCCGGCTGGGAATCGGTGCGTATCAGGTCACTGCGAACTTCGTGGCCGGCGGCGGCCTTTATGAGAATGCCAATGTCACCTTCCGCGGCGTGCAGGCCGGACGCGTTGAGTCCGTGAAGCTGACCGACGACGGCGTTGCCGCGCATCTGCGGCTCAACAGCGACATCAAGATCCCGGCGAACTCGACTGCCACGGTCAAGAGCGTGTCCGCGGTCGGCGAGCAATACGTGGATTTTGTTCCGCCCGACGGCCCCTCGCAGGCAGTGCTGCGTGATGGTGCCACCATCCCCAAGGAGCGGACCGCGATCCCGCAGGATGTTGCCGAGCTGTTGCACGAGGCCGACCAGTTGGTGAGCAGCCTCAATAACACCCGGCTCCAGGATCTGCTGCGCGAGACGTTCAAAGCGTTCAACGGCTCCGGGCCGGAACTGGCGCGGCTGATCCAATCGGCGCGGTTGCTGATCGATGAGGCCAACGCGAGCTGGCCGCAGACCGCGGCGCTGATCGACCAGGTTGGGCCGTTCCTGGAGGCGCAGATTCGCAGCGGCGACGACATCCGGTCCTCGGCCGACGGTCTCGCGCGCTTCACCACCGAAGTGGCCAACGCCGATCCGCAGGTGAGGGCGCTGTTGGCGAACACGCCGAGTGCGGCCGCTGAAGTTAGCGAGACGTTCGCGGGCATTCGCCCGTCGTTCCCGGTGCTCGCGGCCAACTTGGCCAATTTCGGCCGCATCGGTGTGATCTATCACAGGTCGATCGAACAGGCGCTGGTCATCTTTCCTGCCCTGCAGGCTTCTCTCCTCACGATCGGCGGCCAGCTGCCCATAGAAGAAGGCGGCAAGCAGGACTTCAAGATCTCCATCAACGACCCGCCTCCGTGCAACACTGGTTTTCTGTCGCCTACGGATATCCGATCACCTGGCGACACGACGCTGCGGGAACTGCCGACGGACCTGTATTGCAAAGTGGCGCAGAACGATCCGACCGTGGTGCGCGGCGCGCGGAATTACCCGTGCCAGGAGTTCCCCGGTAAGCGCGCGCCGACGATTCAGCTCTGCCGGGATCCCAAGGGCTATGTGCCGATCGGGAACAGTCCGTGGCGGGGGCCGCCGGTGCCGATCGGCACACCGGTTACCGATCCACGGAATATCTTGCCGCCCAACAAGTTCCCATACATCCCACCGGAGGCGGATCCGGACCCGGGATATCCCGTCGCGCCGGGTCTGGTGCCGCCTGGGGTGCAGCCCGGCCCGGGGCCGGCGCCGCATCAACCGTGGCCGTATATCCCGCCTCCGAACGACAACGGGCCGCCGCCTCCGGCGACGGCGTGGATACCACCGGCGCCGTATCCGGATGCGTGGCCACCACCGGCGAATCCTCAACCGCCGTTTATGTTTCCGGGGCCCTATAACCCCGTGGTCCCGCCGCCGGGCCCGGCTCCGGCACCGCCGCCGCCGCCGGTGCCGGCCGAATTGCCGCCTGCCGCGGTGAACCCGCCGCTGGCCAGCGGAGCCGCCTACGGCACGTACGATCAGCACACCGGTGTGTTCGTCGACCCGGCCGGCGGAAAAGGGGTGTACGCGCCCGGAGCCGCTAATATGCGGCCACAAGAGAACTGGCTAGATCTAATGCTTTATCCAAGGCAGACCTGATGACATCGACACCAACGCGTCCGGAGCAGGCGGCGCGCCGCCGCGCATCCAGGGCTGCCGGTCCAGCGAACGGAAAGGCCGCTGAGGTCACCGCCGTGCGTGTTGAGACGCCTGTTTCGACCTTCACGACACCTGCTCGCAGGTCCCGTAAGGCTGCGCCAGTGGCACGCCGGCCGGCGCACCGCCGACTGGTCGCGATCGTTGCGCTAGCGTTCGGGTTTTTCGCGACGGGTGTGCTCGGGGCTGCGGTGGCGGTCATGATCGTCCAGAAGAACAACGCAGAAGCAACGCAGGCGCGCAACCAGCAGTTCGTCGACACCGCTACGCAGACCGTGGTGAACATGTTCAGCTTCAAGCAGGACACCATCGACGACAGCGTCAACCGGTTCTACAACGGCACCAGCGGGCCGTTGCGCGACATGCTCAGCCAAAGCAACAACGTCGAGAACCTCAAGTCGATTTTCCGGGACACCGGCGGCAGTTCTGAGGCCGTAATCAACGGGGCCGCGCTGGAAGGCATCGATGGCATCAGCAATAACGCATCGGTGCTGGTGTCGGCACGGGTCACGGCCAGCGACATGAACGGAAACAACAGGCCGTCGCAGCCGTATCGGCTGCGGATCGTCGTGCATGAGGATGACGCCGGACGAATGACGGCCTACGACCTCAAGTACCCGAACGGCGGCAATTGATGCGCTGGCTTGTCGGCAGCATTGCTGGCCTATTGACCGCTGCGTTCGTGGGCCTGGCTGCGGTGGGCGGTGGGCTGTACTGGCAACGAGTGGAAACGCGTGGTGAGCAAACCGCCCGCGACGAACTCGCACCGCTTGCACAGAAGCAGATCCCGGCCGTGTTCAACTACGACTACAAAACCGTCGAGCGGAGCCTCACCGACGCCTACACGATGCTCACGCCCGACTACCGCAGGGAGTTCGAGAACAAGGCGAATTCCGACATCATTCCGCAGGCCCGGCAGCGGGAAGTGGTGAGCCAAGCCAACGTCGTCGGCGTCGGAGTCATGGATGCGCACCGCAATTCGGCAGCGGTGATGGTGTACATCAACCGGACGGTGTCCGATAAATCAACTCGCGACCAGCCCATCTATGACGGCGCGCGACTGCGGGTGGAATACAAGCGCATCGACGGTAAGTGGCTGATCAACTACATCACTCCGATTTAGCGGCGCCATCTTTCGTCGACGCCAACGCGTCGAGGAACGACCGTGCCCAACGGTCGACGTCGTGCGCGAGAACCTGCCTGCGCAGGGCACGCATCCGGCGCCGTCCTTCTTCGGGTGTCTGATTCAGGGCCGCCTCGATTGCGTCCTTGACACCCTCGAGGTGATGCGGGTTGGCCAGATATGCCTGGCGGAGTTCGGCTGCGGCACCGGTGAATTCGCTGAGGACGAGCGAGCCGCCGAGATCGCTGCGGCAGGCCACGTACTCCTTGGCGACCAGGTTCATGCCGTCCCGCAACGGAGTGACCAACATGACGTCGGCCGCGACGTAGAACGCGATCAGCTCGTCGCGGGGCATCGGCCGATGGATGTAGTGCACGATCGGGTGCCCCACTTCACCATATTCACCGTTGATGTGGCCGACCTGACGCTCGATGTCTTCGCGCATTTCGATGTAGCTCTCGACGCGCTCCCGGCTGGGCGTCGCGAGCTGCACAAGGACGGTGTCGTCGCGCTTGGCCCGGTCCTCGGCCAGCAGCTCCGAAAATGCCCGCAGCCGAACGTCAATGCCCTTCGTGTAGTCCAGCCGGTCCACGCCGAGCAAAATCTTGCGCGGATTGCCGAGTTCGTTGCGAATCTCCTTGGCCCGCTGCCGAATCGCGCGGGTGCGTGACTGCTCGTCGAGCGCCGTGGAATCGATGGAAATCGGGAACGCGCCGACCTTGACGGTGCGGAAGCCGACGTTGACTTCGCCGAACCGGGACCGAACGCCGACCGTCGCGCGTGAGGTGTTCGCACCAACGAGCCGTCGCGACAGGATCATGAAGTTCTGTGCGCCGCCGGGCAAATGGAACCCGACGAGGTCGGCGCCGAGCAGACCCTCGGTGATCTCGGTGCGCCACGGCATCTGCATGAACAGCTCCACCGGCGGGAATGGAATATGCAGAAAGAAGCCGATGATCAAGTCGGGCCGCAGCATCCGCAGCATCTTCGGCACCAGCTGAAGCTGATAGTCCTGCACCCACACCGTCGCGCCCTGTGCCGCCACCTTCGCGGTGGCCTCGGCGAAGCGGCGGTTGACGTCGACGTAGGCATCCCACCACTCGCGGTGGTAGATCGGCTTGACGATGACGTCGTGGTACAGCGGCCACAGTGTCGCGTTCGAGAAGCCCTCGTAGTAATTGGCTACGTCGTCGGCCGACAGCCGGACCGGGCACAGGAGCATGTCGTCCTGCTCGATCGGCTCGTCGTCGGCATCGGGTATCCCCGGCCAGCC
>Ga0075428_100001619_pt1 | contig 24070 bp, 18 predicted proteins | sample RhiMetdeltSRZDD2_FD_75291 | JGI IMG/M metagenome (GOLD analysis project Ga0075428, IMG submission 75291) | Populus rhizosphere microbial communities from Tennessee, USA - Rhizosphere MetaG P. deltoides SRZDD2 | ecosystem: Host-associated > Plants > Roots > Rhizosphere > Soil | place: USA... | reverse complement strand
CCCTCGACCCGACGGACGTCACTCCCACCGGAGGTATGTGGCGGCTGGACAACGACATCTTTCCCGACGACCTCTTCACCGCGGGAACGCGACTCGATTATTTCTTCACCGGCAACAATGTGGGTGAAAGCAACTACATCCGCGATCCTGTCTCCGGTTATTACGAAATGGAAATCCTGCCCTCATCCATGACCAACCAGCGCACCTGGAATTGCGTGCTTTATGTGGACCATTTCAACCAGGGGAACAACCAAGAGCTGATCGAAAACGGGTTGACATCGATACTGGGCACGGGATCGGAGAATGCCGAGAGCACGAACTGGGATCGCTATGACCTGAACGTTGGCCCGATGCAGCTGGCCTCCTTCGGCAGGCCACTCCAAACAGACTACGGCGCTTCGGTGTCTCAGGCGTTCGCCTACCGCACGATTCTTTGGGACAGCGGCAACCTGAACGCATCCAATCTGACCAAGGAAGACGCGGATGTGCTCCTGCCTTGGCTCACCCTGGATGGGATGGGAACCCACAATCTCTATCTTTCCGGCGATGGTCTGGTCTACAGCGCGACCCATGAATCGGAGTCCGAACCCAGCGCCGCAGAGCTCGTACAGAATTTGGCCGGGGTGAGCCTTCGTACAACGTGCTCCCTGGGAAGTTTCCGGGTCGCTAACTGTCCGGCTGCAGGCGCTCCCCTGGACCTGACCCCCTGCGTCAATCTCGATCCCGTGGGCGGGGCGCTGGTCGCCGGCCATCCATCTCGCAGTGTTGGCCAAGTGGCTCAAGGCAACGGCTGCCCCCAACTCCGTTCTTTTGATGTGTTGAGTCTCCTGACCCCGGCGGAGGGTGTCCCCATAGCCGACGAGAACTATGTCTCCCCCTTGAAATCGGCGTCCTACGCTTCAGCGGCGATCGGCGTTGCGGGGAAATACAACATTGTTGTGGATGGCGTATCGGTTGGATATCGCAGAGATCTCGGTACGCCGTGCGATGACGAGCTTGGTGGGAAATCGGCCATCGCTGCGCGGCTGAATGAAGTCCTCACCTATTTTGGATACGCAGGCCCCAACCCGCCCTGCTCGGACCCAACGATTGGAGTGGGATTGCCGCCGGAAGGACCAGAACCACCGGCATTCATAACCCATCTCGGCGACTTCTCGCCCAATCCGTTCACGGCCGGTCGCGAAGGACGCCTGCATTTCACGTTGGCAAAGGATGCTCCAGCGCGCGTGGACGTCCTCGATCTGCAAGGCCGCCTCGTAACAACCATTTTCAATGGGTCGGCAAAGATGGGGGACAACGAGGCAACCTGGGATGGCCGGGATAGAGCCGGCGCCAACGTTGCCAAGGGACTTTATTTCTATCGATTCCGTGCGCTCGATCAGGATCAAGCGAAGAAAGTCGTCATTGTGGGCTGGAGGAACTGAGATGTCGTTCAAACGAAGCATCCCTCTATTCGTCGTCATCATGGCCCTGGCAGCTCCGGTCTGGGCCAGACCGGTCAATCGAAGCCGGATGCCCAAGATCGAAGCGCTGGATCCGTCCGGTCAGCCCGTTAGCGGGCCTCACCTGAGCCCGGGCGTCATGCAGGCGGCGACCGCCGGCACGACCTGGTTCGGCGGCACCTTCTGGGCTGCGGATTCCCAGCGATGGGAAGCGCTCAAAGATCACCTCTGGACATTCGATTCCGGGGTGGGTTCCTCGATCGTTCCGCCGGGGGGTCCGCAGAACTTGTCCCAGCCCACCGCGAGTTTGGTCAATCCGTATAAACAGCCGGGACTCCACGCAACCATGGAGGGTTGGATCGGGTGGGATGAAACGTACAACGAAACGCCGTATTTTCGTCGGATCGCATCGACTGACCCGCGTTTTGGCCTCATCAAATGCACGGGTTCCGCCGCGGGGCTTGGAGGCGCCTATTCATACTGGTGTGGCGTGTTCCAGGATGAAGCGAAAGCGGCTTGCTATGCGAGCGGACAAGGCTATGGCAACGGATGGAATGTCTGTATCGAACATACCTTCAACTACAACGGGGGAACGGTCACGTTAGGATTTCAATACAAGAACGCCACCGAGGATAATTTCGACTACACGTCCGTCTATGTGGACACAACTGGCAATGGCGATAACATCGAGGTCGCCTCGTATACCGGCATCGTGAACGGAACAGAAAGCCGCGTTCTGACCCAGGGCGCAGAGCTTCCCCGAGTCGCCAAGCCGATCAAGATCAAGTTTTGTGTGGTGACGGACGGCGCGTGGTCGGACCAGGATGGATCATTCCCGACCGCCTGCGGCGCCTTCGCGCTGGACAACGTAGTGATCACGGGGGCAATCGCCCATTCGGCGGATTTCGAATCGTCGGATAACGGCTGGATGCTCTCACCTCCTCAGCCCGGACCGGGGGGAGAATGGTCCAACCTCTATCATGTGAATGATCTCCCGGCCACGGCCTTTGCGTGCCCCTGCGCTCTATATGACTCCGTACTGGCCTTTCCGGATAATCATAACGGTCACAATCCCTTCGTCTTTAACTCAGCCATCTCACCCTGGATCGATCTCAAGCGCGATGGCCTGACCGGCGCAAGCGGGAAAATCCTCAAGACGAATATCTATGCCTCGTTGCCGCTGCTCGACTACATCTTCCCTGATTTCGAGATTCAATGGTACCCGGAAAAGTGTTTGAATACGGGAAAGCTGGTCACGAGCCCTTGGACGAGCCCTGGATTCTACTATTGGTATGGAACATCCTCTTTCTGCACGTCGACTGTCCCCGGAGCCTTGGGCACCCAAATCGATTTCGCCTGGGCCGCGCCTCCCGGTACGGAAAAAATTCGCATCGCTTTGGGGGTGTTCTCGTACTGCCGTTTCTTCAACAACTGCACGGGGATCACCAATACCTCTCCCTGGTATGACCTCGTCGGCCTGGGGGTATATGGTGACCCCGGAGTGCCTTTCATCTTCGCCGACTTAATCGATCGCGCTCAGGACAACTTCCCCGAGAACGGCACGCTCAACCTGTATTCCACCGGTCGCGTGGATTGCAACAACATCCAGGGAGAATCCCAACCGGAAATCGGAACGACCTTGGGAGATACGATCCTCGTGACTGGGGCGGTAGGGAACGCGGAAGTTTACGTTCATTTTCGAGTGAACATAGGACCGGGAACCCACCCCAGCCGAGCCAATGCATGGTTCCAGAAACATGCCGTCTCCACTGTAGATCCGAGTTTCCGTGTAGCTCGTATGGATACCGCCGAGATCGGTAACAGTGGACCCTTGAGCGGCAACTGGATGACGGCTTACCACGAGTCGGACCCAAACTTCTTCATATCGGATCGCGCGATCGACCCTTACGACGTTGCGCCAAACGGAGGCATGTGGCGTCTCGATAACGACATCTTCCCCGATGACCTGTTCACCGCCGGAACACGACTCGATTACTTCTTTACCGCCAACCACGTCGGGCAAACGAACAATGTCCGTGATCCGGCTGTCGGAAACTATGAGATGGAAATCCTGCCGTCTTCCATGACAACAACGAGCACCTGGAACTGTGTTCTTTATGTGGATCATTCGAACCGACGGGGCAAGGGCTACATCGAGAGTGCACTCAACTCTGTTCTTGGGACAGGATCGGAGAACTTCGAGACCACGAACTGGGACCGCTATGACGTGAACGCGGCGAGCAGCCAGCAGGCCTCCTTCGGACGGCCGCTGCAAACCGAGTACGGGGCAACCCTCTCCCAAGCGCTCGCCTATCGAGCCATCCTTTGGGACAGCGGAAATCTCAGTGTCTTCACCTTGACCAAGGAAGACGCAGACGTCCTTCTGCCGTGGCTGACTCTGAACGGTCTGGGTCAGCACAACCTCTATCTTTCCGGGGATGGCGTCGTCTTCAGCCCGATTTCCGAAGGCGCAAGCGAGCCGAGCGCGAAGCAGCTCATCCAGAATGTCGCCGGCATCAGTATTCTGACGAACTGCTCGACGGGAACGTACCGGAATGCCAACTGCCCGACTTCGGGAGCGCCCCAGGACCTGACGTCTTGCGTCAACTTGGATCCGGTCGGCGGTTCTCTGGTGGCCAACCATCCGGCCCGGAGCGTAGGTCACTTGGGGCAAGGCAATGGCTGCCCCGAACTGCGCTCCTTCGACGTACTGAGCCTTCTTACTCCCCAGGCCGGGACCGTGACCGGGGATGAGAGGTACTCGTCGGCCATCAAGTCGGCAAACTACGCCTCCGCGGTAACCAATGTGCCGGGGAGGTACAAGATCGTGGCCGACGGCCTCACGGTATCGGAGCGGCGGGACGCGGCAGGACCATGCGACTACCTTACCGGGGGCACGACGTCCGTGACGGAGCGCCTGAACGAGGTGCTCACTTATTTCGGCTATCCGGGTGCCCCCTGTTCCGATCCCGCGATTGGGGTGGGAATGCCTCCGGAAGCACCACAACCGCCGGCATTCATAACCCATCTCGGCGACTTCTCACCCAATCCGTTCGCGGCTGGAGCCCTAGGGCGCGTTCGTTTCACCTTGGCAAAGGACGCATCGGCGCGTGTGGAGATCTTCGATCTACAGGGCCGGCTCGTGAACACCATCTTCGATGGTCATGCGAAGACAGGAAGCAACGAAGCAATTTGGGACGGCCGGGATGGAGCCGGGGCCAATGTTGCCAACGGCGTTTATTTCTACCGATTCAGGGCGCTCGATCAGGATCAAACCAGAAAGTTGGTCATCGTGGGCAGGAGAAACTGATCATGTCGTTTACAGGAAACATCTCTCTCTTCGTCATCATCAACACCATGGTTCTAGCGATGCCGGTCTGGGCCAGACCGATCGATCAAAGCCGGATGACCAAGATCCAGGCGCTGGATCCATCCGGACGATCATCGGACCTGCCACGCGGAAGCTCGAGCGTGATGCATGCCGCCACCGCCGGCACGACCTGGTTTGGAGGCACCTTCTGGGCGGCCGATTCTCAGCGTTGGGAGGCATTCAAAGACCAACTCTGGACGTTCGATTCGGGGGTAGGCTCGTCGATCGTACCTGCAGGTGGTCCGCAAAACCTCTCGCAACCGACGGCTAGCTGGATCAACCCGTTCAAACAACCGGGGCTTCATGCCACCATGGAAGGCTGGATCGGTTTCGACGAGACCTTCAGCGACTTGGGGTATTTCCGCCGGGTCGCCTCGACGGATCCGCGATTTACGAGCGTCACCAAATGCGCCGGTTCGGCCGCGGGACTGGGAGGAACGTATTCCTACTGGTGCGGCGTGTTTCCCGGCGAGGCGGACGCGCTCTGCTACGGTACCGGGCAGGGTTACGGGAACAACTGGAACGTTTGCATTGAACATTCGTTTTCGTATGGCGGCGGAAACGTAACCCTGGGGTTCTTGTACAAGAACGAGACCGAAGACAACTTCGACTACACCTTCGTGTATGTGGACACAAGCGGCAACGGCAATGACGTAGAAGTCGCTGCATACACAGGCACAGTGAACGGACCGGCAAGCTTTAACTTGGTTCCGGGTGTCCAACTACCGCGGTCCCCGAAGCCGATTAAGATCAAGTTCTGCATAACTTCGGATGGAGCCTGGTCCGATGAAGATGGTTTGAATCCGACAGCCTGTGGGGCATTTACGGTGGACAATATATCCATTACGGGGGCGATTACCCACGCGGCGGATTTCGAAACATCCAACAATGGATGGACTCTGTCACCGCCGCAGCCGGGCAAGGGAGGGGAATGGGCCAACATCCGTCATGTCAATGATCTTCCGCCGACAATGCTTCCGTGTGCGTGTGCGCTTTACGACTCGGTGCTCGTGTTTGCCGACAACAATAATGGCCACAACTTGTTTCAATACAACATGGCCGCATCGCCCTGGATCGATCTAAAGGCCAATGGAATGGTGGGCTCAACCGGGTATATCGTGAAGTCGAACATTTTTTACAGCCTGCCGTTGCGCGACTACATATTCGTGGAATTCGAAGAGCAGTATTACCCCGAAACATGCCTCAAAACAGGGAAACTGGTCACGAGCCCGTGGGTGGGGAATGGGTTCACCTATTACTACTTCCAGCCAGGAAATGGGTGTACGTCGACTCTTCCCGGAACGCTTGGCACGCAAATCGACCAGAGCGGCTTCATTCCCCCCGGTGCCGAGCAAGTACGCATCGCCGTAGGGATCCTGTCGTACTGTCGGTTCTTTGCCAATTGCACCCAGGGCTCGAATACATCTCCCTGGTTCGACGAAGTAGGGCTGGGTGTGTACGGCAATTCGAACATTCCCTACATTGCGGCCGAAGAGAGGAGCCGCGCTCAGGACAACTTCCCCGAAAACGGAACGCTAAATCTCTTCGCGACCGGGCGCGTCGACTCCAACGATATCCAGGGAGAGTCTCAACCTGAAATCGGAACGACTCTTGGAGATACGTTGGGGGTGAGGGGAGCCGTGGGCAATGCGGAAGTCTACGTCCACTTTCGGGCGACCCCCGGGCCGGGGACGGACTCCAACCGCTTCAATGCCTGGCTCCAGAACCATGCGGTTTCCAATGTGGACGCGGGTTTCCGGAGAGCACGAATGGATACGGCCGAGTACGGGAACAGCGGTCCCCGAAATGGATACTGGATGACTGCGTATCACGAATCAGACCCCAATTTCTCGGGGACGGATCGATCCCTGGACCCCTATGATCCAGCGCCAAATGGTGGAATTTGGCGACTCAAAAACGACATTATCCCGGACGATCTATTCACTCCCGGAGCAAGGCTGGATTATTTCTTCACTGCGAACAATGTTGGTCAGTCTAACTACGTGCAGGATCCACCATCGGGTTACTACGAAATGGAGATTCTGCCGTCGTCCATGACATCGTCCAGTACATGGAATTGCGTGCTCTATGTGGATCATTCCAACCGCCGAGGACAACGATTCATCGAGGGAGCGTTGACATCCCTACTGGGGAATGGATCCGAAAACTTCGAATCCACCAACTGGGATCGCTACGATGTGAACGCGGCCACGAGCCAGCAGGCCTCGTTCGGGCGGCCGCTCCAGACCGAGTACGGGGCCACTCTGGTCCAGACCTTCGCCTACCGCACTATTCTTTGGGACAGCGGCAACCTGAACGCGTTCACCTTGGTCAAGGAGGACGGAGACGTTCTCCTGCCGTGGCTGACATTGAACGGCCTCGGCCAACACAATCTCTATCTCTCCGGAGACGGAATCGTGTTCAGCCCACTTTCCGAGGCCGAAACCGAGCCTAGCGCGAGGAAGCTCATCCAAGACATCGCCGGGGTGAGCATTTTGACGAATTGCTCGACCGGGACGTACCGGAATGCCAACTGTCCGGCCCCGGGAGCACCCCAGGATCTCACCCCCTGTGTGAACCTCGATCCGGTGGGGGGATCCCTGGTTGCCAACCATCCCGCGCGAACGGTCGGTCATCAAGGAGAAGGGAATGGCTGTCCGGAGCTCCGCTCCTTTGACGTGCTGAGCCTCCTCACCCCAGCGGCGGGCACTGTGACGGGCGATGAGAGGTACTCCTCGGCCATCAAGTCGGCAAACTACGCCTCCGCGGTAACCAATGTGCCGGGGAGGTACAAGATCGTGGCCGACGGCGTGGCGGTTTCCGAGCGGCGGGATGCCGGAACTCCGTGCGATTACCTCCTGGGAGGAACGGCATCCGTAAGCGAACGTCTGAACGAGGTGCTCACCTATTTCGGCTACCCAGGTGCCCCCTGTTCCGATCCTACGATTGGTGTCGGCATTCGCCCATGGGAAAAGCCGGTTGCCGCTCGTACCCGGCTCGAGGACATTTCTCCCAACCCGCTCCGGGCGGGGGGGAACGGACGGATTCGTTTCACGATGGCTGAAAATGGCTCGGCAAAAGTGGAGGTGTTCAATCTCGAAGGCCGCATCGTTCACAAACTGTTCGATGGGCCGGCCCTCCAAGGCCAAAACGAGCTCTCCTGGAATGGAACCGATGCGGCGGGTCAGCAGGTCGCCAGCGGTGTTTATTACCTACGCTTGCACACCGGGCTAGAAGACCTCTCCAGAAGGGTAGTGGTTCTAAGGACGCCGTAAGTATTTTCTTCGGTGAAAGCCGGATTTGGGGCGCGCCGGGTGAATTCATGAAACCCGGCGCGACCTTTTTCGTCCAATAATCCAACTTCGCCCGATACACATCGTGCGATGGACTGAGAAAAATTCTCTCAACTTTTGAGAGCGATTTCGGTAGTTCGAGTAGATTTGGCCGATTGGAGAACCTCGCCGGGGAGCGGGGGGCCTTCCCAGTCGGTATTCGCGGTGGCAAGTAGCCGCTTGAGAGAGCTTGCCACCGCGTTCTTTTTTCCTACCCCGCTTGGCTGGGTATACTGCGCGGACCTTGCTCTACCCAGGCCCTTCCAAAACGCGCCTCGTTATCTTCGATCTCGACGGAACCCTCGTCGATACACTGGACGCCACCTTTCGCTGCTTCCAGGAAGCAGTTTCGCCCGCCCTGGGCCGGGTTCCTTCGCGAGAGGAAATCCTCGAGCGGTTCGGCCCGGCCGACCACCGGATCGTTGCGGAGTGGGTAGGGCCAAGACAGGCCCAAGCTGCCGTGGAACGCCTTTACGCGTGCTACGAAACCGCGTTCGCTGACTCGGGCCCGTTTCCGGGGATCGTGGACCTCGTTCGCGAGCTGCGAAGCCAAGGGAGGCTGACCGCCATTTTCACCGGCCGCGGACGCCCGAGTACGGATGCCATTCTTCGGGGAATGCAGTTGCAAGATCTGTTCGATGCCGTCGTCACGAGCGATGACGTCGATCACCCCAAGCCGGCCCCTGATGGATTGCTCAAGATTCTGGAGTTATTGAAAATGAAAGCTGACGAGGCAGTCTACGTGGGCGATACGGTGAAGGATATCGATGCGGCACGGGCGGCAGGAATGACACCACTAGCGGCGCTTTGGGGAAGTCCGGAGAAGGCAACGCTGCAACAAACTGATGCCTGGGTCGGTGCCTCACCCAAAGATCTATACAGCTTGTTTAGAGCCCCGAGGGATGGTTCTTGAGTACTTTAGGTCTCGGGATACTCGACGCTGTATTTCTCGCGCAGAATGCGAGCAAAGCGGGGAGCGTACAAAAGATCGTAGGTGCGCTCTTTGCCCGGGAACAAGGCAAGGGCATGCGTCCGCACGCCGGAGACCAGCTTCACCGCTTCCGTTAACGGCATGTCATTTTGGCGCAGGACGCTGGACACCAGGTCCACCAAAAGGCGTAGCCGTCGAATTTTCAAGTTCTCCAAGCGCAACGCGTCGCTTGAAGGCGGAACCGCGGACAAAGCCATCACTTCCCTTTCTCTCGTGTCAAAGAACCCCAAGAGTCTACCAGAGTATTCGGCAAGCCCTTCCCTCAGGTCGTGCCCCTCGGGGATGCGCCCCAGACATCATGGGTGATCGGCACCAGCGGCTCCCAGATTAGCTTTCAGCCCTACCGGCATTGAGGCCCGACTCTTGCTGTGATAGCGTTTGCCCACGCACGCCACCGGATCCCGGCTTCCCAGCTGGATAATTACATGACCCAACGCAGCATCACGAATCCTTCGCTCCTCGAGGACGAATCCGGCCTCGATACGACGCTGCGCCCGCGGCGGCTGGATGATTTCGTGGGACAGGACGCGGTGAAGGAAAACCTCCGCATCGCTCTCCAGGCCGCCAAAGCCCGCGGCGAGGCCTTGGATCACCTGCTTCTTTACGGCCCGCCCGGGCTCGGGAAAACGACCCTCGCTCAGATCGTGGCTCGCGAACTGGACGTGCCGATCGTGTTCACGTCCGGACCCATGCTCGAACGTCCCGGGGACCTGGCGGGACTCCTCACCAATCTCGGCGAGCGCGGCATCCTCTTCATCGACGAGATTCATCGCCTTCATCCCGCGATCGAAGAGTACTTGTATCCAGCGATGGAGGATTTCAATCTCGATATCGTGATCGATCGTGGAGCGGGGGCGCGCTCGGTGCGCTTGCCGCTCATGCCGTTCACCCTTGTCGGTGCGACCACGCGGGCCGGTCTCCTTACGTCCCCTTTGCGGTCCCGCTTCGGCATGATCCACCGTCTCGATTTCTACACCCCCCAGGACCTCGACGTGATCGTGAACCGCTCGGCGAAAGTGCTCGATATCGAAATCGATCCCAGCGGCCGCATTGAGGTCGCCAAGCGCTCGCGTGGAACGCCACGTATCGCCAATCGCCTCTTGCGTCGCATTCGCGACTACGCGCAAGTGAACGGACATGCGGTGGTCACGAAAGAGATCGCCTCCGAAGCGCTGGCCCTTCTCGAAGTCGATGCGATCGGTCTCGATCCCATGGACCGGCGTTACCTGGAGGCGCTGGTCGAGAAGTATCGCGGCGGACCGGTGGGACTCGGCACATTAGCGATGGCGGTGGGGGAGGAGCCCGACACCCTCGAGGACGTGTACGAACCGTTTCTCGTGCAGCAGGGATTCCTCGAGCGTACGCCGCGCGGGCGAGTGGCCTCGATCCGCGCCTACGAACATCTCGGGATTGCTCGACCCGTCCCGCCAAAACTGCAAGACGAACTGTTCGACAATCGTTGACGGTTATTCGTGCAACTTTCCGACTTCGATTACGAGCTTCCGCCCGAGTCGATTGCTCAGGAACCGCTTCCCGAGCGGGATGCCTCGCGCCTTCTCGTGCTCAATAAATCAAACGGCGCGATGTCGCACCACGTGTTTCGTGACCTGCCGGAGTTTCTGCGGGCAGGGGATTGCCTGGTTCAGAACGACACCCGCGTCATTCCCGCCCGGCTGCTCGGCACGCGCAAAGGTTCGAACAAAGCGGTCGAAATCCTGCTCACCCGCCCCGTCGGGGGCGCGGCGGATCCATCGGGCTACGAAGCCATGGTGCGGCCCGCCCGCAAACTGCATCCCGGAGCGGTGGTCCTAGTGGGGACGAGTCGAGTCGAAGTAGAAATCGTGGAAGCGATCGATCCCCGGCGTCGCATCGTCCGCTTTCCTCCAGATTTCGAGATCGCGGCGTTCCTGGAAAAAGAGGGCCACGTGCCTCTGCCCCCCTACATCGAACGCCCGGACGCTCCCCCGGACAAGGAGCGATATCAGACTGTGTATGCCGATGCGGCGGGTGCGGTGGCCGCGCCTACCGCCGGGCTCCATTTCACGCCGGGGCTCCTAACCGAGCTCGAAGCTCGCGGGATATTCGTGGTCCGTATCACGCTGCACGTTGGACCCGGAACCTTCTTGCCCGTGACCGAAGAGGATCCGTCACAGCACAAGATGGATCGTGAGTTCTATCGTATCTCTTCGTCCGCCGCGTATGCGATCGGACGTTGCCGGCGATCGGGAGGCCGCATTGTCGCGGTAGGGACCACGGTCGTACGCGCATTGGAAACCGCGGCGCGTCAGGAGGAAGGTATCTGGAGCGTAGCCGCCGACGAAGGATGGACGGAGGCGTTCATTTACCCTCCGTTTGACTTCCGGATCGTGGACGCGCTCATCACGAACTTCCATCTTCCGCGTTCCACGCTCCTCATGCTCGCATCCGCATTCGCGGGGCGGGAGCACATTCTTGCCGCCTATCGCGAAGCCGTATCAGAACGCTACCGGTTCTATTCCTACGGCGATGCGATGCTGATTCAGTGACATCATGCCGTTGAGTTTCACGATTGAAGCTGCAGATCTAGGGTCGCAAGCGCGCGCGGGGACCATCCGCAACAATCGAGGCACGGTGGCCACGCCTGCATTCATGCCGGTCGGCACGCAGGCAACTGTGAAAACATTGCGCCAGGACGATCTCATTGCCTTGGGCGCGGAAATCATTCTCGCCAATACCTATCATTTGTATTTGCGTCCCGGGCACCCGCTCATCAAGGACATGGGCGGACTACACCGCTTCATGAGCTGGGATCGATTCCTCCTTACCGACTCGGGTGGATTCCAAGTGTGGAGCCTCGCCGAGCTCAACCAGATCCGTCCCGAAGGCGTGACATTTAGATCTCACCTCGACGGATCGGAGCACCTCTTCACTCCCGAGTTGTGCATGGACGTGCAGCTCGCCTTGGGTTCCGACATCGTGATGGTGCTCGACCAGTGCCTGGACTATCCCGCCGAGCGTGCCGATGCGGAAGAGGCGGTGGCAACCACGCTCGCCTGGGCGCGCCGCTCGCGCGAAGCCTTCGATACCCACGAAAGACTTCCCGGATGCGATCCCGCCCTCTTCGGGATCGTGCAGGGCGGCATTTATCCCGATCTTCGTGCGCGCTGCTTGGATGGCCTGAAGGAGATCGGGTTCGACGGACTGGCCCTCGGTGGGCTTTCGGTTGGCGAACCGAAAACCGCGATGTGGGAGATGGTCGAGGCGGGGATGCCGGGCATGTATCCCGACCGGCCGCGGTACTTGATGGGGGTGGGGACCCCCGAGGATCTCGTGGAAGGCGTCCGGCGCGGGGTGGACCTGTTCGATTGCGTGCTCCCCACCCGCAATGCACGCAAAGGAACGGTGTTCACGAGTCGCGGACGTCTGGTGGTCAAGAACGCCGCCTACGCGCGCGATCCCGGGCCGCTCGATCCCGAATGCGCCTGCTATACTTGCCGGCGCTATTCCCGGGCCTATATCCGGCACTTGTTCCAGGCCACCGAGGTTCTGGCCCAAGAGCTCGCCACTCTTCATAGCGTCCACTTCTATCTCGAGACCATGTCACGTATGCGAACGGCCCTCCGGGAGGGCCGTTTCGGGGATTGGTCCCGGGAGTTTCTGGCGGCGTACCGGAGCGGAGACGGATTGATCGAGTCCTGAAGGACGGTCTCGAAACGGAAGGGAGTGACGAAACGAAATGCACTGGATCTACTTGATGGCGCCTCCATCACAAGGTGGCCAAGGCGGCGGAAGCCCGTTGGGCGGGATCATTGGACTCCTACCCATCCTGCTCATCTTTTTCATCTTTTATTTTCTGGTTATTCGCCCTCAAAGCAAGAAGCAGAAGGCGCTGCAAAAGGAGATCGAGGAGTTGAAGCAGGGTGATCGCGTGCTCACCACGGGTGGCATCTATGGCACGGTGGTGAGCGATAAGGATTCCGGGAACACGTTCGTGATCAAGATCGCCGAGAACGTGAAGGTCGAGGTCGCAAAGAATGCCATCTCCGGGGTGGTGAAGCGGGCCAAGGAGGCCTGATGCGGGTGGAGGAGCTGGGTCTCACGATCTACGGCAACCCCGTGCTGCGAAAGCGCGCCCAAGAGGTGAAGCCATCCGAGCTTGGCCCCGATCTCGACCGCCTGATCAAGCGCATGTTCGAAGTTATGTACGAAGAAGAAGGGGTGGGTCTGGCCGCACCTCAAGTCGGGGTTTCCAAGCGCATTTTTGTGATGGACGTGCCGGTGGAGGGAAAGGAAAACAGGATTGGGGTGATGATCAACCCGGAGATCCTGGAAACCAAGGACACCCAGACCGGATCCGAAGGCTGCCTTTCCATTCCCGGACTGCGGGAAGACGTGACGCGGCACGGCTGGTTGCGCGTGCGCGGCCTGGATGCCCAAGGGAAAACCGTCGAATTCGAGTGCGACGACTTGCTCGCTCGCGCCGTGCAACATGAAGTGGATCACCTGGACGGCGTTCTCTACGTGGATCGATTGAGCCCCCTGAAGCGCAAGCTTTTGTCACGCAAGCTCAAGGAGATCGCCAGCGAGAACGCGACGCGGGCCGGGGAGTGAAACTCCTTTTAGCCGCGGCGCCAATAGCCGCGGCCGTCTTGTTCTCCGTTTGCGCCGCCTCAAAGCCGTGCGAATTGGGTCCCAAAGCCATACAGGAACTGAAGGGCGTCGATGCGCGACACCCCAAGTTCCACACCCCTTCGCTCATAACCGTCGATCCGTCGGGTAACGTTTACCTTTTCGATCAACGGGACTACCGCATTCTTCAATTTTCACCAGAAGGTACGTTTCAGAGGGATTGGGAGGTGCCGGGGGAAGAACTGGGCCCGGTAAGCAATAGGGGTAGTAGCTGGTTCCTATGTGCGATGGCGGCCAGCGACAGTTTCCTCTATATAGCCTCCGGAGGGATGACGTTTCAATTGTTCCCCGATGGCAGTGTGGCACAGTGGAATTGTGGCGCTTCTAGGAACGGACTTGCTGTCGACAAAGATGGAAACTTGTTCGTTTCCACCTCGAGCCAACGATGGCCTGATTTTGGCCCCGGGATCACGCGAGAGTCTCGAAAAGCTCCCATCATCAAACAGCGACTGGACGTTCTCCCCGAAAATGAACGTGCCGGAATCTGGAAGTTGTCCAGTCAGGGGGAAACCCTCGCCCACTGGGATGCTCCACCCTGGCCGATTACCTTTGGAAAGAACGGAATCCTTTACGCTGTGGAGCCTGACAGCGGGGGGGCGATACTTCGGATTGCCAAGGGCAAAGCCGAAGTGAAGACGTGCCGGATCGGTTTGGAAAAAACGCTGCCGCTCCGCAGCTTGGCAGTTGGCCCAACCGGTCAACTCTTCGTCAACGACCACAAGAACGTGGTCGAGTTCGACGAAAATGGAAATGTAGTCCGCCGCTGGTGCGATCCCGGTCCGGAGTACGACCCCATCGATTCTCCGGGGAACCTGTGCGTGGGTGCACAGGGCCACCTCTACGTCGTGGATTACTTCAAAAGCCGTGTGCTCAAGTTTGATCTAGGCACCCCCTGAAGATCTCCCTCATGCGACTTCTTCTGTTGATTCCCTTTTTGGTTCCCGTGCTGGCCACGGCCGACGAGCCCGTCGTCACCTACACGGGCGATCCCGCGCCCCGCGTTCTGGATGAATGGAACGCGTTCGTGGCCGGGCGCCCCAGCTTCCTGCAGCCGTTCAGTGTGGCCGCGGGCCCGGACGGAGTCATCTATGTCCTCGACTGGGAGCACGGCAACGTTCTTCGGTTCAAACCGGACGGTAGCTACGTAGATAAGTGGAGCGTGCCGAGCGCGTTTCATCGTCCCGATGCACGAAGCCTGAATGCGATCGCGATCTCGGATCGCATGGTGTACGTCAGCGACCTGGCGGGGGAGTGCATTCACCAGTTCACCGTGGAGGGCCGGCACAAGGGAACGCTCCCCTTCAGCGCCGCGCGGAACGGTCTCGCGGTTGATCCTCTGGGAAATCTCTACGTGGCGGGCACCCACGTCCTGACTGCGGATACCGTCATCGTGCCGCAACCCGAGGGATCAAAAAGTCCGCCGGACACGGTGCTCCAAGCCAAGGAGCTTGAGGGTCCTGTTTTGTGGAAACTCAACCGGATGGGGGACGTACTCCAAAAATGGGACCGCCGCGTCGGCGCGGTAGCGGTCGATGCAAAGGGCATGCTCCTGGCAATGACGGAGGTTTTTCCCGAGGGGCCGGCGAGCATTTTGCGACTCGATCCCACGGGGGGTCGCATTTCGGAATGGGAGCTGAAACAGCTCGGGCAAGAGGCGTACCTCAGCGTCTATGGCATGGCCGTGGATTCACGAGGCCACATTTTCATGACCAGCGGACGGCTCCACAAAGTCATCGAGCTGGACCAGGCGGGGAATTGGACCCGAGCCTGGAGCAGCGCGGGGCCGGATCGCCGCCCCCTACTCGAACCGGGGGGCACGGCGGTCGATACTTCAGGGTGTCTTTACGTTACCGACTGGGCAGTGAGCCGGGTCGTGAAATACGATCCCCGGAAGACCCCATGAACGTTATCTTTCTCGGCACACCGGATTTCGCCTGCCCGAGCCTGGAGGCATTGGTCAAGGCGGGGCATCGCGTGATTGCGGTGGTGACCCGCATCGACAAGCCGGCCGGCCGCGGGCTGGAAGTGGCTCCGCCACCGGTCAAGCTCCTGGCCCAAAAGCTCGAGCTCCCCATCCTTCAACCGGTCAAAGTGAACTCGCCCGATTTCGTGGCCATCCTGCGTGCCCTCGGTCCCGATGCCCTCGTGGTGACGGCGTTCGGCGCCATTCTGAAGGCGCCGCTACTGGGTCTCGCTCCCTACGGGTCTATCAACGTGCACGCATCGCTCCTTCCCGCGTATCGCGGCGTGGCGCCCGCCCAGTGGGCGCTCATTCATGGCCGGCGCACGGTCGGAGTGACGACGATGCTCATGGATGAAGGTGTGGACACGGGCCCGATGCTCGCCCACACCGCGCTCGAAGTGAATCCCGTCGAGACGGCGGGTGAGCTGTTGCAACGACTTGCGGAAGCAGGGGGCGAGCTTCTGGTCGAAACTCTGGCCGGACTCGAAAAAGGGACGACCCATCCCGTCCCGCAGCCGGAAAACGGGGTGAGTTACGCGCCGCGTCTAGAAAAAGAGCATGGCTACTTAGATCTGTCCCGCACCGCGACCCAGGTGGTGAATCAGTTCCGAGGCGTCACGCCGGCGCCCGGGGCGCGCGTGTTCCTGGGTGAGGATGCGATTCTCGTCATCGCGATGCGCGAAGTGCCGGGGGTTTCCGGAGTTCCGTATTCGATCCTCGAGATCGGACAGCGTCATTTGCGGGTCGGTGCGGGAAAGGATTCCGTTGATTTGCTGATCGTGCGACCTCCCGGCAAGCGTGACATGGAAGCAGGGGCGTTCGCGCGCGGGCGATTGAAACCGGGAAGCTCGCTCACCCCGCCCTCGGCGCTTCCGGACCTCGCGCTCAGGGTACCGGTGACCCAATAATGACGCGGGCCGAGACCTCGCCGCGCCGCGCGCGCGCGCAGGAACCGAAAACGGCCCGCGAAGTGGCACTCTATATCCTGTACCACGTCGACACGCGCCGCGCGTTCGCCGATTTGCTCCTGACGCAATCGTTGAAACAGGGGGCCTTGGAACCTCGCGACGCGGCGCTCGTCACCGAGCTGGTGAACGGCACCCTGCGCTGGAGATCACGGCTCGACTGGACGCTCGACCATTACGTGCGTCCAGGATTGGACACCTTGCCCCCTTGGATCCGGAACGTGCTGCGCTTGGGGCTGTACCAAATCCTGTTCCTGGATCGGGTGCCCCCCCACGCCGCCGTGGACGAAAGCGTGAAGCTTGCCCGCCGGCATGGGCACGCGGGCACGGCGGGCCTCGTCAACGCGGTGCTCCGAAAAATCCTCAAGGAGCCATCCGAGTTACCCGATCCCGAACGTGAGATCCCCGAGCCCCTCGAGGCGCTCGCGGTTGCCTTCTCGCATCCGCTATGGCTGGTGGAACGCTGGCACCGCCGTCTGGGCGATGAGGCCACCCGAGCGCTCCTGGAAGCCGACAATCGCTCGCCGGATCTTTGCCTGCGTGTGAACACCGCGCGCACCGATCGCGAGACATTGCGCTTGGCGCTGGAGGCTAAGGGTATCCAGGTCGAAGCGGGAGGCTGGAGCCGGTTGTCGCTCAGGGTGAAAAGCCATGTCATTCCGTCCGAGCTGCCGGGGTTTTCGCAGGGACATTTTTTCATTCAGGACGAGAGCGAAACGCTGGTCGGGGATCTGGTCCGCGCCGAGCCGGAAGACACCGTGCTCGACCTCTGCGCGGCACCGGGCGGGAAAAGTACCCAAATTCAAGAGAGCCGCGGCGATCGAGGGCGGCTCATTGCCGTGGATCCGGATCCCAAGCGCGGGGCGCGTATTTCGGAAAACATCGCGCGCATGGGCCTGACTGGGATTGAGGTCATGATCGCCGATGGTCGGGAGTTGACCCTGCCGGAGCCGGTCGACCGAGTGCTGGTCGATGCGCCCTGCAGCGGTCTGGGGGTTCTGGCTCGGCGGGCGGACGCGCGCTGGCGGAAGACCGAAGCGTCGCTTCGTGCCATGATCCCGCTCGAATCGAGCCTTCTCGAATCAGGATCGCGCGCGGTGAAGCCGGGGGGTGTTCTGGTTTACAGCGTGTGTTCGTTCGAACCCGAGGAGGGCGTGAACCTGGTGCGTAATTTCTTGCGCGACCACCACGAGTTCGAGCAGGAGGACGTTGCCGCGTACCTCCCCAAAGAGACCGTCACGGACGGGTTCTTGCTCTTGTATCCCCACGTCCACCGCACCGACGGAGCCTTTGGAGCCCGTCTTCGAAGGCTAGGATGATCTCGCGTTTTCTGGCGTCACTGGCGGGACTCTTGGCGGCGCTCTTGGTGATGAACAGTTTCCTCATGCCGATGATCGTGCATCACGGACGTGAGGTCGAAGTGCCCGATGTGACCAAGATGAAGCTTCCCGAAGCGGTGGCCAAGCTTCACGCCGCGAACCTCGCCGTGCGGGACACGATGGAGCAGGCGAGTTCCTCAACCCCCTTGGGGGTGGTCATCGATCAGCATCCGCGCCCCAAATTGCACGTGAAGCCTGAGCGCGGTGTGTTGCTCGTGGTGAGTCACGGTGGCACCGCGACCAAAGTTCCGGAGCTGGGCGGCCAAACGCTGCGATTCGCGCGGCTCGCGCTGACCGGCGCGGGTTACACCCTCGGCGATGTGTTGCGCGTGTCCTCGGACAAGGTGGACCGCAACTTCGTGATCTCCAGCGATCCACCCGCGGGAGAGACCCTTCCCCCCGGAGCCACGGTGCACCTTTTGGTGAGCGACGGCCCGGAGCGCACCGCCTGGGTCATGCCCGATCTCACCGGGAAAGACCTGGACCTCACCGCGGACCGGTTGAACGAGGCGGGATTCGTGGTTCTGGTCCAGCGGGGAAACGGACTTTGGAACGACAACCGGGTCAAAACCGCGGTCCCCGAGCCGGGAGCCATGGTGGCCGAGGGAGACACGATCCGTCTGTTCGGGCGATGATAGGGGCATGAACGCCCCTCGGATCGCCCCCTCCATCCTGGCCGCGGACTTTAGCCGCCTGGGTGAGGAAATCGCGAGGGTCGAACAGGGCGGAGCGGACCTCCTGCACGTGGATGTCATGGATGGCCACTTCGTGCCCAACCTCACCTTCGGGCCCATGATCGTGAAGGCGATCGACAAACTCACCCACTTGCGATTGTCGACGCATCTCATGATGACCGATCCCGAGCCGTTCACGGAGGCGTTCGTGAAGGCAGGTTCGGACGACGTGATCGTGCATATCGAGTCGTATCCCGATCCGCGAAGTGTGTTGGCCAAGATCAAAGGTTTTGGCGCGCGGCGTGGTCTCACCCTCAACCCCGAGACGGCGTTCGAAAGAATCGAACCGTTTCTGGGAGATGTCGACGTGCTGCTCGTGATGAGCGTGCACCCGGGATTCGGCGGGCAGGCGTTCATCCCTGAGGCGCTTCACAAGGTGACCCGCGCGCTCGATTTAAAGGAACGCAAAGCATATAGGTACGAAATTCATATAGATGGCGGCATCGATCTTGAAACAGGCCCCCAAGCGGCCCGGGCCGGAGCCGAGGTTTTGGTGGCGGGAAGCGCCATTTTTAAAGCTCCCGACCCCCGTACGCGTGTAGAAGAAATGCGGAAAGCTGCGATCGGAAAACGGTAAAATGTGCCTCCCAACCGGGAGGTGCCCATGCTGCCGCTCTGGACTGCCTTGCTTGTTGCCCCGCTCGCAATCCCATTCGTGCCCGTCGACTTGTCGAATGGTGAGAACCCAAATGATTTTTTCTGGAAAGATGGATTGGGTCCCGCTGGCGTAGATGAATACGTAACCACCGCCGTAGGAAGCGGTTCGGAAGTCATTTTGGGTGGCGCCTTTCACAGTGCGGGCTCGCTGGCGGCCAATGGCGTGGTGCTTTGGGATGACACCGAGAAGACGTGGGTTCCGTTGGGCGAAGGCCCCGACAATGGTCTGAACGGCGTGAACACGTACGCGTTGTCCCTCGCTCGCCTCGGTGATGATGTATTCGTCGGGGGCCAGTTCTCCAAAGCCGGTGGCGTACCGGCTTCGAACGTCGCGGTATGGAACCGGCAAACCAATGCATGGAATAACCTGGGCTCCGGCGTGAACGGACCCGTATGGGCGGTTGCCGCGGACGAGCAGGATGTGTTCGTCGGTGGCACATTTGGAAAGGCGGGGCAGCTCCAAACCGGAAGCGTGGCGTATTGGGATCGCGAAACCGAAACCTGGAATCCGTTGGGGGGAAACATGCAGGGCTGGGTGATTGGCCTGACCTGCACACCCGACTACCTTTACCTGAACGGCCAGGGCCTGACCTTGGATGGTTCTTACCTGTCTGGGAATCCCGTGCTCCGCTGGAACCGCACGACGCACGTATGGTCCGTCATACCTGGGCTCAACGCTTACAGCTGGGGAAGAGAGCTGGAGGCGTTCGGGGATGGAAAGGTGTTAATCGGAGCGAGCTACAAGGTCGTGGTCTGGGACGAAGCCACGGAGTCCCTCACCGATATGAATTTCCCATTCACGAGTGGGAATTCCGGGATCAATGCGGTTCATGCCGTTTCCGACCAGGAAATGTACGTGAGCGACGCGGCCCTGTGGAGATGGAACGGTTCCACATGGCAGCAACTGTCCCCCGTCACTTGGGTATTGGATATCGCAACCCTTGGATCGACCGTAATTGCGGCGGGGTTGTTCGATAGTGTTGGGAACGTCGTGGCATCGAACGTGGCGCGTTTGGAATCCGGGGAATGGTCGTCTCTCGGCACGGGGAACGGTATGGCGGATGGGACGATCGGAACCCCGGGGGGTGCGATTTGGGCCCTGCAAACAGATGGAAGGGGAGTCTTTGCCGGAGGGGCCTTTGGTGTGGCCGGGGATGTACGGGCGAGTCGCGTTGCCTACTGGGACGGGAACGAATGGTCTCCTCTTGGCGGGGGCATCACTGATCCCAATCTCGATCGCACCGTGTATGCGCTGGCCGTTCGTGGAGCCGATGTCTTCGTTGGGGGAGACTTCACCTCCGTGGAAGGCGTTCCGGTGAACTGCATCGCGCGTTGGAACAAAGTCGAAGGGAAATGGCACCCACTCGGAACCGGTCTGACGGGTTCCCATTTCGGTTATCCCTATGTCTACGATCTCGCTGTTCATGGAACCAGTCTTTACGTGGCCGGAGATTTTACCAGCGCCGGGGGTACCCCGGCCCATTCCATAGCCCGATGGGACATGGTCCAGGAGCGCTGGTTCGCTTTGGGGGATGGCGACCAGAATGGAGTCGATGGCTGGCTGGGAGCGATGGCGTTCTACAACGATGACCTCTACGTGGGGGGTGGCTTCAACCGTATCGGTCCACTTCAATCCAACAAATCCCATACGATGGCGCGCTGGGATTCGGTCAATGAAACTTGGTCATATTTGAAGAATGGGGATCAAGACGATGTGGCGGGGGATCCGTGGATGTTCTTGCAACGAGATGGTCGCTTGTATGTCTCTGGCCATTTTCAAAAAGCAGGAACGGTCATGGCGCAAAATATCGCGGTGTTCGACATCGCGTCAGGGGTATGGTCGCCGTTGACCGGCGCTCCCATCTCCAGGAGCAGTACGTACATTGAGGGCATGGCTTTTCATGGGCCGGACTTGGTAGTTGGCGGACGCTTCTCTCGCTTTCCCAATGGGGATCCCGCCATGGGCGTAGCCCGATGGAACGCGGACGAGGGCTGGAGATCCATGGGAAGCGGTATTTCGAGAACGTGGTACTCGACCGCGAATGAGCCGGACGTGAATTCGGTCGCCGTGAACGGCGACGAACTTTACTTTGGAGGCGGTTTCGATCGTGCCGGTAACAAGGTGGCCCTCAATTTCGCTCGTTGGCAGATAGGACACCGTGGTCCGGTGCGGGGCCATTTCGAACCGGAGACTGCGGCAGCCTCGCCCTTCACACTCAACCAGAACCTGCCCAATCCTATGACGGATCGAACCCAGATCGCGTTTCAGACGGATAGGCCGGGTCAGGTGAGACTGCGCCTCTTCGACGTCGCTGGTCGGGAGGTGGATGAACTTCTAAACGTCTCCCTGCCGGCGGGAAATCACATGGTTTCCTGGTATGGAACGAATGCCGCAGGGCAGAGGGTCCCCCCGGGCATTTATGTGTATCGCTTGGAGGGCCCCTCGGGAACCTTGTCGAGAAAGCTCCTCATGGTCCACTGAGCCCCCAATCAGGTCTTGTCAGTTCTCGTGAATCGTGGTGTCATTAGTCGTGTCGCCCGAATCGCCCCTCCGCCCCATCCCGTTGGTTCCACAACTACCCATGGCACAAAGAGATCCCATCGATCTCGAGCGCCGGCTCAGCAATGTCACGGAGCGGCTCTTGGTGGCGTTCGAGGAGCTGGAGTTCCTGCACACGATGTCCCAGGCCCTTGGCCGGCAGGAAAGCGTGCGGGACTTTGACGCCTTCCTTCTCGCCGAGACCATGACACTCTTCCGGGCCGACGGGGGCTGGGTGAGCCGCCGGCGCGAGAACGAGCTGCCTACCCAGGCCGTCCAGGGCATTTCGAGCCGGGTGGCCGATCGCATCACCGAGCGGTTACTGATGCCCCTGGCCCAACGGGGCGCGATGCTCTACCTGGTCGACGATCTTCCGGGTGCGCTCGCCCGTCAGCCCGGGCTCGAGGACCTGGCCAACGACCCGGATCTCCCCCGCGGATTTCTGGCCACCGCATTCGAGATGAACGGCGAACTGCTGGGAATGGTCGCCCTGGCCAAACGCGAACCCGGAGACGTGTTCACCGCGGGTGACTCCAAGTTGCTCTCCACCCTGGCCGTGCAAACGTCGCTCTACATTAGAAACGCCGAGCTGGTCGAGCGCTTCCGGAGCGAAGCGCGTGATCTAGGAAAGCGCGTGCGCCAGCTCGAAGCAGAGGGGGGCGGGCGTCCCGAGTTGTCGTGGATCAAGGGCCCGAGCCGGGCTATGCAGGACATCGCCCGCCAAGTGGAGGTGGCGGCCGGCACCGGAGCGACCGTGCTCCTCCTCGGCGAAAGTGGAACCGGAAAAAGCCTCGTCGCCCGCATTCTCCACGAGCAAAGCACCCGAAAGAGCGGGGCGTTCATCGAGGTGAACTGTGGCGCGGTGGCGCCCAGCCTCATCGAATCCGAGCTGTTCGGGCATGCCCGAGGCGCGTTCACCGGGGCCGATCGGGCGCGTCCCGGTCTCTTCGAAGAGGCGGATCGGGGAACGATCTTTCTCGACGAGGTTGCCGAGCTTACCCCGGCCTCGCAGGTAAAGCTCCTGGACGTGCTCGAGCGCCAACGCGTCCGACGGGTGGGGGAGAACCGCGATCGATCGATCAGCGTGCGCGTCATTGCCGCCACCAATGCCGATCTGGCCGCCATGGTGCGGCAAGGCAGGTTTCGCGAGGACCTTTATTTTCGAATCAACGTGATCTCGTTTACCTTGCCTCCACTTCGGCAGCGCCGGGAGGACGTGCTGGCTCTGGCGCGGCGATTTCTGGATGGCGTGGCCCGCGAAACGAACCGGCGGTTGCGTGGGTTCTCGCCCGAGGCCGAAGCCGCGCTCACGAAGTACAGCTGGCCGGGGAACGTGCGGGAGCTGCGCAACGTGGTGGAGCGGAGCCTGCTCCTTAAAACCAAGGGCGATCGTATCGAGCGCGATGACCTGGCCTTGGGCCGGGAAGCGCCCCTGGGATTGGGGGATTCAAAACGAGGTGGTAACGACCCCCTCCCCGATGCCGTCCGAGTGTATGAAAAGGAGCTCATCCTGGAGGCGCTCCGATCCACCCAAGGAAACGTCGCCAAGGCCGCGAGCTTGCTCGGCATTTCACGAACCAACTTGCACAACAAGCTCCGCAAGCACGATCTCATGCGGTCGCATACATGGGATGACGTAAGTCAAGATCAATGACACTAATCGGGGGCATCGAGAAATGAGCCAAATTCCTTGTAAATACTTGACTTACAGAGTCCGGCCTCACAATGAGTCATTCATGATGACGGTTCGAGGGTCGAAACTGAACCCAACCCCGAAACCGGTCAAGAGCGTAAGCCTTTATAAAACAATAAGCTACGTCAATACGAAACCATCGGCACAGTCCCTGCATATTACATCTCGCGACGGTGGGGTGACTCGCTGTCGGATGCTCGTGGAGAGAGGAACACCCCATAGGCATCCAGAACAACTTCCCAGGTCCCGGCGAGATGAATGGGCTGAGGGGCATCCGCCGGGGCCATGGGAGGTCAATTAACTTGAAACGGGCTTACGCGACGATTCCCCCCTCTTT
>Ga0075428_100001617_pt1 | contig 24081 bp, 24 predicted proteins | sample RhiMetdeltSRZDD2_FD_75291 | JGI IMG/M metagenome (GOLD analysis project Ga0075428, IMG submission 75291) | Populus rhizosphere microbial communities from Tennessee, USA - Rhizosphere MetaG P. deltoides SRZDD2 | ecosystem: Host-associated > Plants > Roots > Rhizosphere > Soil | place: USA... | reverse complement strand
TTATCCTGACCTCCAACCGCACCCGCGAGATTCACGATGCCTTGAAGCGTCGCTGCCTCTTCCACTGGATCGACTACCCGAGTTTTGACAAAGAATATGCTATCGTGCGTACGAAGGTGCCAGGCATTGCAGCGCACCTCGCAAGTCAGGTATGCCAGTTTGCGGAGGCGATGCGTCAACAGGATTTTTATAAGAGACCAGGGGTTGCTGAAACGCTCGATTGGGCCCGTGCGTTACTCTATCTGGGACGGGAACGTCTGGAGGTTCCAACTATCGAGGAGACGTTAGGGTGTGTCTTGAAGTATAAAGAGGATCTAGATAAGGCCAACGAAGATCTGCTCGAGACAATCCTCAATACTATACGAGTGTGAGCTTACAATGCAGACAGCGTGTATTGAAGAGGTGGGTGAGCGGGCGGCAGAGGTTATAGAGCAAAAGCTTTTGGAATTTTGTTGTCTTTTGCGTGCATATGAGATACAGGTGACCGCCGGCAGAATTATTGATATCTTTCGGTCTTTGCAAACCATCGACGTCTTTCAACGGGATACGTTTTATACGGCCCTGGAAGCGAATGTGGTTTCGCGTGCTGGTGATCGTGAACTCTTTCGACAACTCTTCCTGCAGTTCTGGAGTGGTCCGACATGGGTAATGCCCCCAGACCCGTGTGTACCAGTGGGGGAGGATGCCTGTGCACCATTGCCACTAGCCCTTGAACAAGCCAAAATGCATGCTGGCAGCTGGGACTTTCGGAATGATGCTGGCTCTGAAGAGCCGCAGCAGACTGTGGCGTTATATAGCCCGCAGGAAGTGTTGACACGCAAGGACTTCGGTAAAATGGCTGGACAAGAACTGCTGCGCGTGCAGCGTCTGATTACGGCGATGGCACGCGAACTGGCGACACGTATGAGCCGTCGGAAAAAGGCCGGGGCCAAAGCACACGTGATCGACCCAGGGCGGACGATGCGCCGGAGCCTGCGTTACGGCGGGGAGGTGATGGAACTCGTGCAGCGTGGCCCAAAGCTGGGCAAGACGAAAATGGTAGTGTTGTGTGATGTTAGTGGCTCAATGGACATCTATACTACGTTCCTTATTCAATTCCTGTATGGCCTGCAAAATGGGCTGCGGGGTATAGAGACCATTGTCTTCAGTACACGCCTAACACGCATCACACCGCTTTTGCGACGCCGGAATATTGATGCAGCGCTTCAGCTCATCTCTGAAACCGTCCAGGATTGGTCTGGTGGCACCAAGATTGGCGCCTGTTTACACGAGTTTAATAGGACCATGGCGGCCAACATGGTGACCTCAAAAACGTTGGTGATTGTTATCAGCGATGGCTGGGATACGGGGGATACCGCGGTGCTTGATAGTGCCATGGCCCAACTGCGCCGTATGGCTTTGCGCGTTATCTGGCTCAATCCATTGCTCGGAAGTGCGAACTACCAGCCTTTATGCAAGGGTATACAGACAGCGTTGCCCTATGTGCATGATTTTTTGCCAGTGCATAACGTAGAGAGCCTACGACAGTTCGGTCACCTCGTGGCAAGCTTAATCTGAAGAGTCGATTAGAGCGTAGCGTGGGTAAGAGTGCCTAATTGGTGTTTGTATAATTCTCGGAGCTGGTGGAAAAAAGTGAGAGTTGTCGGCACACGGTAGTCAGGGTAGGTCCACGCCCAGGCCTGAAAGGCGTGCTGTCGATAGCACAGAGTGACTTCAGCAAAAATACCGTCACCAATGTAGAGACGATGATTATAATCCTTGGTTGATGCCAGGACTACTTTGGCGAGATCCAGATACCCCGGATCGATATTGACACGCCGTTGGCCGTGTGCTGTAGACCACCTGGCTTCAAGTCGATTAGTCATGTGTTTCACAGTGGCCAGTGCCGCAATGCTGACGAGAGGATCGAAAGCAACGTAGAGGCGAGTGAGGTTGGCGCCCATTTCACGCTCGTAATAGGTGGTTTGGATGAAGGGCGTAGGCATACTGCGCAACACAATGACCCCATAGGTCTCTGCCAAGACGGTTTCTATCTCGTCAAGAGGGAGCGTAGGAGCGACAAGCAGGGCACAGAAAAGTTTCACCTGGGCTGGTGGATGTACGGTCCCCATAACGAGTTTGCTCCTCTCCAGGGGATTCAGAGAAGTGTGAGTCTCTCTCCTGTGAGATGGCAGGGTGTCTGGACTGGGAAGCAAAGTATGCACACGGAGAATAACGTCACGATATGTGGCGACATCAACCGGATTTATGCTATGGCCAGCGCTGTTGAGCAATGGCCACGTTTGCTGCCGCACTATCGCTGGGTCCACGTGCTCTCGGACAACGCGACAGAACGCTTAGTGGAGATGGCGGCACATCGTGACGGCTTTCCAGTGCGCTGGACGGCTCGCCAGCGTCTTGACCCGGTACACCATCGCATTTATTTTACTCATGTGCGCGGCATCAGTCGAGGGATGGAAGTGATCTGGTTCTTGGAAGAGGATGGACCGCTGGTGCACGTCCGTATTGTGCACGACCTTACGTGGCGCTGGCCGCCCATTGGGCCTTTGATCGCCCACTATATCATTGGAGAACTCTTCGTGAGCAATATTGCCTCTAAGACGCTCCGTACCATTAAACAACATGTGGAAGGGCATGGGGTGTCATAGCTGTGTTAAGGTCAACGGCCCAGTACGTGAGACAGAAAAACTGCTCGGTTGCCCAGACTCGCATAAATGCTGAGTCTAGACTGTTAGAGTTGGCACATCTCCCCAGAACAAGAATAGGATACGCAACATGATGACACGTCGGGTGGTAGTCACTGGCATGGGTGCTGTGACGGCGATTGGGCACGGGCGCCAGGGGTTATGGGAGGGGGTGCAGCGTGGGGAATCAGCAGTACGCAGTTTGACGCGCTTTGACCCTTCACCGTATCGTGCACGGCTAGCCGCAGAAGTCGACCTCAATGTGGCAGACTATCTCGATCGCAAGCAGCTTAAACGTCTCGACCGTTTCGCGCAGTTTGCCGTCATCGCTGCCCGTATGGCAGTTGAGGATGCGAGCTTGAGATTACCAGAGGAACCGCCAGGGACTGTCGGCGTGATCATGGGGAGCGCGCTGGGAGGCATCACCATGGCGGAGACCCAATACCTCGCCTACCTTCAGCATGGCCTACGAGCAGTGAACCCGGCCTTGGCCCTGGCTGTATTCGGCGCGTCGTGTTCATGTACTATTGCCATCGATATGGGCATCACAGGGCCTAACAGCACCAATTCAAACAGCTGCTCGGCTGGCACTATAGCGCTCGGTGAGGCTTTCCGCCTGATCCGTGCTGGCCAGGCAGAGGTGGTGTTGGCTGGCGGTGCGGAAGCCCCGATTACACCGCTCTCCTTTGGCGCTTTCGACGTCATCCATGCCATGTCGACTACGAACGACACACCGTCCCGCGCATACCGACCTTTCGATCGTAATCGTGACGGCTTTGTGATGGCAGAAGGTGCGGCGGTGCTTGTGCTTGAGGAATTGCAGCATGCTGTGCAACGCGGCGCCATGATTTTTGGCGAAATCCTCGGCTACGGACTCACCAATGATGCTTACCACATGACAGCCCCGCATCCGCAAGGCGCCCCGGCAGCACGGGCCATGCAGCTCGCCCTGCAGGAAGCCCAGGTGGCTCCGCAGGACATTGGATATATTAACGCTCACGGGAGTTCTACACCTCTCAATGATAAAATTGAAACGCGTGCCATCAAACAGGTCTTTGGCGCGCGTGCCTACACTATCCCTGTGAGTTCGACAAAAGCCCTGCATGCCCATGCCTTCGGCGCTACTGGAGCCATGGAAGTGGCGATCTGTTGCCTGGCTTTGCAGCATCACTATTTACCACCGACGATTAATTACGTCACCCCCGACCCAGAGTGTGATTTAAACTATCTTCCCAATCGCGGGTCGCATGCGACGGTGGACTATATCTTGAAGAATTCTTTTGGTTTTGGTGGTATCAACGCCACCTTGGTTTTAAAGCGTTATCGTCCAGAACACGAGGCAGCCCACCATACACTATGAGCTGGCACACGTTCAAAACGCTGTGGCTACCGGAGCGGTCACAACAACCCGAGTGGCTCGATGCCGATGACATCGCTATCCAGGACTTACAGAAGAATCTGGATGATTTACGGTGGTTGAATCGTTATCTTGGGAGTCACTGGCTGCTCTGCACGGCGCTCCAGCGTGTATGGCGCCAGATGGGTTCTCCAAGACACCTGCACGTGTTAGATGTCGGGGCGGGGGCGGGGGATATACCAGCAGTCTTAACGCGCTGGGGGGAGCGTCGTGGCGTGTATATCGCGGTGGTGGCTATCGATAGCCATCACGGGGTTCTCCAGTATATGCGCTCTGTCCAATCGCTCCCCCCGTCCATTGCGTGCGTGCAGGCTGATGGTTTGTGTCTGCCTTTTCGTGCCCACACCTTTGATGTCGTGCTCTGTTCAACCATGTTACACCATCTTGATTGGCAGCAGGGCATTGCACTGTTGCAAAGTATGGCAACAGTCGCGCGTTATGCGGTGGTGGTCAACGATCTAGTGCGTAGCCGGCTCTATTACTATGTGGCACGTCTGATATTATCGTTCACGGCATGCCATGATGTGACACGCCACGATGGACCATTGTCTGTGCTACGGGCCTACAGTGTTGAGGAAGTACGAAAGATGATGTATCTGGCGGGATTCACGCCAGTGCGCGTGTCAACGGCCCTGGGCTATCGGTTCGTGCTTGTCTACGGGCCTCCAGCCCAGGAGGCGGCAACGCATGAAGCCTGAGGTGTTCGTCGTCGGTGCTGGGTGAGCCGGTGCTGCAGTCAGCATTCTGCTCGCGCCTCAGAGCTACCATGTGCTGTTGGTAGATCGCGCCACATTCCCACGTGATAAAGCCTGTGCGGAATACCTGCGCCCTGCCCGCACCCCACGCCTGGCACAGTTCGGTGTCCTCAACGTGACCCTGGCAGCGGTGCCACAACGACTGTAGAGCATGCGCGTGATTGATCAGTAGCGCATCGTGCCTTGTGCAGCGGTGCGCTCTCTACCGACGGTCCGCGGAGCTATTGTCTCGCATATCGTCAGGCATTTCGTGATATATACCGCCTCAGCGCCCATAGTCAACGGGGGCGCCACGTCCCATGGCTGGCAAATCGTGTCATCGACCGCCTGGCGTGTCACCCCGCGTTGGCGAATATGGTGGTTGGCGTTGCTAGCAATTTTGTATCGCCGCAGGCCATGATTTCCTGGCGTTTTGCCACGCAGGTCTTTATATGAAGATGACGTATAATGATACAGGTCACGCTTCCCCGGTGAGTGGAATGGCTTCGTCGATAAGCATAATGGGAATATCATCCCGAATGGGATAAAGATACTGCCCATCTTGACGCACCAAACCACCGTCAATAGGAGCGGTGATAGATGTGCCGCGGCGGTTGGTGAGTTGTCCTTGACGTATACGGTTATTGAGACGCTCCAGCAAGGTGGGTGCAGCGAAGGTAAGAGGCTGTTTCGTCTCTGGACAAGCAAGTATTTCGAGCAGTTCTTTGCTCATAGCCATGCAGCGCTCCCTCTATAGATAGAAGCGATAGTAAAAATCTTAGAAGAACTCTCAGGCAACAGACGTTCAAGGCACAGTCTATGCTTAGTGTCGGCCAGCAGAATCTGAGGCTGGCTGATAAACCCAGTCTGGGCCATACCACCACCAGTCGTTGGCCTCCACAGGATCATGGACACGCCAGAGGCCATACTTCCGGATACGTGGGGACACCTGGTCTTCGTTGCCCTCATGCATCAGACGCTCGGTGGTCAGGACCATCCCGATAAGTGCCCCGTGTTTCTTGATAGCCTGCCGCGCATAGGCCGAGCCTGTGGGGTACATATTCGAACGAGCGCCATCGACAGGAGAAATGACCTGCTGGAAAAAGCGGAGATACGCATCGAACACCTGCACTGGTAGGGAACCCTCAGGCGCGGATACTGCTAGACGTGCTGTGCGCTGAGGCGTGGTGGGGGCACGCATGGCGTTGCCCTGCTCTGCAGACACCTCACCTACCTCCCAGAGCGTCCGTAGAACGATGAGACAGCTGTACAATAATATACGCCGCATGGGTTCCCTCGCATGCATGCTGGCAATTATGGGCTATCGTCGTGGGGAGTGCAATAGTGTACGGAGGCAGCCGTGCTCTCGACAACTGATAAAATGCTTTTTCTCAGACGTGTCTCGCTATTTGCTGAGATGTCACTGGAGCAGATTCGGGTCCTGACCTCACACCTAGAGGAGCAACACTTTCTCCCTGGGGAAGTGATCATGTATGAAGGCGAGTTCAGCCAGGAGCTGTATATTCTGGTGTCTGGACGCTTGCGGATCGCCAAAGATTACGGTGGACCACACGAGCAAACCCTGGCGCTGCTGACACAGGGGGATTTTTTCGGGGAGATGGCTATTTTTGAGAATGCGCCGCGTTCTGCAACGATTGTGGCTGAGGAGGAGGCAGAACTGTTGGTGCTCAGCCCAGAAAAATTTAAGCAGACCATCTATCAAAAGCCTGAGATGGCGTTCGAAATTTTTCGCGAGTTGAGCGCGCGTCTCCGCCGACGCGAAGAGCATGCTGCCAGCGCCCGGTTGCAGGAGGGTGATTTGGCCACGGATGCTTAGCACCGAGGGGCACGCCCTATCATTCCACATTGAGCGTCGTAATGCAGAAGCGTCATCTTGGCTTTCTTGGTAAGCCGTATGGGAGTATGGCCAAGAATTTCGCTATACGATTCCAGGCGGGGGAGTGATCGTACTACTCATCACCAGCACCACTGCTATCGCCGGCTGTGCCTCGACAACGGCGCAGCTCCCAAGTACAACGTACTGGCATGATCTGCCAGGGGCAGACCAAAGGACATAGGATAACTCGCATGAAGGCGGCGATAGCTGTCACCGTTATCATGGAATTGCAGTGCTGTTCTTCCTTTGCTCTATCTATACACAGTGTGCACAGGCCTATCAGCCAGGATATTTTCTTGGCCCCAATCGACAACGCCACGAAACTTTTCCGAGTGGACGAAAGCGTTAAAGGCTTCCTCAGAATTCCACTCGGATACAATAAGGTATGATTGGCGATCAACGACATCTTGGTAGAGCGCAGACTTGCCATGTCCCACAACACTCTGGAGGCCGTGTAAGACATTCTTGAACATGCGTTCGAAATTGTCTTCTTTCCCTGGAAGAACTTTGTAGTTCATGCCAATCGTAATCATTCTGAACTTTCCCCGCACAGTTATAGAGCTTTTGGTAGCTCGATCTATACATTGTCACATCTAGGGAGAGATAGGTAGTTGTGGTATTTGACGCCTAGAGACTCTCTGCAAGCTCTTTCCCACTCGCCTGATCACACCATGAGCAATGTAGGAATAGTAGCACAGCCCCTGGCATTGGTCGAGAGTACAAACCGCCTCAGATGGCCAGCACAGCGCGCCGCCTCAGCGGATCCCCGAACTCCTCCAAGACCCAAGCGCGCATGGCTTTGTCCCCGGTACTTTTAGTGGGTATCGGTAGGGGGCCCGAGGCCATACGGCCGAGCCCAGCCCAATCCCCTGACGGTACCCTGACGCGGATGATATTCGCAGCCAATCCAGCCAGTATAGCCGAGTTCGTCGATGAGGCCGAAGAGATATGGGTAGTTGATTTCACCCACATCTGGTTCATGTCGCCCAGGGTTTCCAGCGATTTGAAAATGGCCAATAACCTCGAAATGGGTGCGAATTTGCTCGGCCAGGTCACCGCGCATGACTTGGCAATGATACAGGTCCATCTGCAACAACAGGTTGTCACTCCCAACTTTCTCAATAATCTGATGCGCGTGATCAGCTGTATTGAGGAAATACCCAGGCATATCGCGCATATTGATAGGCTCGATTACGAGCTGAATACCATGTGGACGCAACGTCTCGGCGGCCCAACGCAAATTGCCGATGAATACGGCCTCACAGCTCGCCCGTGAAGCTCCGACTGGGGAGATGCCAGCCATGGCGTGGAGGCGGGTGCAGGAGAGCGCTTGCGCATACGTCAAGGCCTGTTCAAGACTCTCGGCAAAGGCCTCTTCCCGGCCTGGCACCGCACCAAAACCACGCTCACCAGCGTCCCAATTGCCTGGGGGAAGATTGCAGAGTACCTGTTCGAGACCACACGACTGCAAACGCGTGACGAGCGCCTCGGGGGGGACGCCATAGGGAAAGGGTGTCTCAACGCCACGGAAGCCGGCGCCAGCAGCGGTGTTATAACGGGCTAGCAGATCGACTTCTTGAAACAGAAAACTGAGATTGGCAGCGAATTGTGGCATAGTGGTATCTCCGTGTACATAGCATGTGCAAGAGTAGCACAACACGGAAGAAGTACAAGGACAACAACCCTTGTGATCTGCACTGGCTGTTCCTTCTGGCGATAATTGCGTGTATAGTAGCCGCAGTGCCTGGTATCATGCCTGAAGGACAATCTTGGAGGAAATGCCTGTGAGCGTGCATACGAAACTACGTGGCCTGTATGCCATTACGGACACGCACCTGATCCCACGCGAGCGCTTTGCGGAGATGGTGGAGGCAGCGGTGCGTGGCGGCGCAACGATGATCCAACTGCGAGAAAAGGAGACCCCGCGAGAAGATATTATCCGCCTCGGGAAATCCGTGTTAGAGATCACACGGCGTTACGGAGCGCTACTAATTATTAATGATCATCCCAGTGTAGCTAAAGACATTGGAGCCGATGGCGCCCATGTTGGCCGTGAGGACCCCCCCGTGGCAGAGGCACGTGCCCTGCTGGGTCCACAGGCCATTATTGGGGCGTCCTGCTATGGCGATGTGGCTCGCGCTGTAGCCGCCGAACAGGAGGGCGCCGATTACGTCGCGTTTGGCACCCCGTTCCCGTCGCCAACCAAAAGTACGAAACGCACGGACATTTCCATAGGGATTTTTCAGGAAGCGAAGCGCCAGGTGCACGTGCCCGTGTTTGCGATTGGTGGTATTACCATTGCCAACGCGCAGCAGATCATTGATGCTGGGGCTGACGGCGTTGCTATAGTCTCAGGCGTGTTTGGTGCCCCTGATGTCGAGGCGGCAGCCCGAGCCCTGGCACAGCTCTTTTAACGACCCTATATTCGGAGCCCAATGTTGTCTATGCCGAATCTGTCGTACATTTCTCCCAAAGCAATTGTGCAGGCAAGCTCAATTCATGGCAGAGGCCTTTTTGCCATTGCGCCGATTGCCAAAGGCGAAATCGTCTGCATCAAAGGAGGCTATATCCTCACACGGGATGTGCTGAGCACGATGCCGGAGTGGTATGGCAGGGCAGATATCCCGATTGCAGACGATCTCTATATCGGGCCATTCTGCCAAGAGGAGCGCGAAGGGAGCATGATTTTCAGCAACCACTCGTGCGAGCCGAACATCGGCGTGCAAGGCCAAATCGTCTTCGTGGCCATGCGGGATATTGCGGCGGGAGAAGAGTTGACGCACGACTGGGCTACAACCGATGACGAAGATTACCGCATGGAATGTCGATGCGGTGCGGCAACGTGCCGCAAAATTGTGACAGGGAAGGATTGGCAAAAGCCAGAGTTGCAGGAGAAGTACACGGGGTATATGTCATGGTATTTGGCAAAGCGCATACAGCGCCAGTGCTCGTAGACAGGTGGCGTATGACGCACGCCGCCTGCGGTCGTGCTGACATGCCATATATGTTACGTCTATCCTGAGCAATCCCAGCCCTGGAGGCTTTCGCATCTACAGCACCTGTACGACATCATTGGTAAACAGTCGCTGCACCTCCAGAGTATTCTTGGTCAGCCCCAATTCCCGAAAGGTGCGCTCGACTTTTTCCAGCAGCGTGATATCGAACCATCCCAGGCCGTGCTGCCTGGTGTGCTCGTCCACCGTGGCAGCGTTGCGCAGCTTGATAATCGCCAGGTTGCGCTGGGAGTCTTTCCCATCAATAGCGTGCTTCACGGCCAGTTGGCCCGCCTCGTCAGGATGGTCGAGCATCCACTGGGTACCGCGTTTGTACGCCTTCAGGAAGGCTACGAGTGGCTCACGGCGCGTCGTATAAAATTCATCACTGACGATGAAGGCATCGGTAGGGGTATTGAGATAATCACGGGCCCAGATGATGTGCACATCACCCAGGCCCTGTTGCTGCGCGGCCCAGAGACCGGTATCCGTGGCGGCAGTGGCGTCGACCTGGTCTTGCATCAGCGGCCCAAAGTTCAAGACTCCTGTGGGGACGACTTCAACATCTTTCTCATCCAGACCAACAGAGCGCAGGATAATGCGTAGATTGTGGCGTGTACCACTCTCCAAACTGTAGACACCAATACGTTTACCCTTTAAGTCCTGTGGCTTCGTAATGTTCTTACTGGTGGGCGAGACGACGTTGAAGACGTTTTGAGGGTAAATATTGTACACGGCCTTCAGCTTCTCACCGCCGTCAGCAGCAAAGAACAAGGGCTCCAGGTTTGCGAAGGCAATATCGGCATTGCCAGCCAGGACATTCTTGACGGCGGCCCCACCACCGGCGCCAGGCACAAAAGTAAATTCTATCTTCGCCTCACGAAACCAGCCAAATTCCTGCGCGGCAAAGACGTTGGTTTGCTCAGAAATTGGCTGGCTCCAGCAGGCCATGCGTATGGGCGTAGCGGCGTGCGCGCGGCGCGGCAGTGCGGTAAGGGCAAGGGCTCCCAGGGCACTGTGGCGCAAGAGTTGACGGCGCGTCAGACGAAAACCCTGTGTAGATGGCATCCCCCCCCCTTCTGCGACCAGCTTACGGGGTGCGCATGGGCACAATGCGTGCGCGCCGGTTCAACACCAGGCGCTCGCAATACACTATGAATTGGTAGAGAATAATGCCGACCAGCGTCAGCACAATAAAGACCGCAAACATCAGCGTTGTATCCATCATTCCCTGTGAGGCCATGATCAGGGCTCCCAGCCCTTTGTTAGCACCGATATACTCGCCGACCACGGCTCCAACCACGCTGAGCACAATGGCCACTCGCAAGCCAGCAAAGAGGTACGGCACAGCATTGGGGAGCAGCAGCTTACGAAACACCTGCCAGTGGCTGGCGCCAAGCATTCGAAACAAGTCGAGGGTCTCAGTATCGACGGTGCTGAGACCCGTTAACGTGTTCTCGAATAAGGGGAAGAAGGCGATCAGAGCGGCGATTAGAGCCTTGGGGGCAATGCCAAAACCACACCAGATGACGAAGAGAGGGGCGAGGGCGAGTTTGGGCATGGCCTGTGAGGCGATGATGTAGGGGTTGAGGACGCGCTGGGCCAGGGGCGCCAGGGCGACGAGTGAGCCCAGGCCTATCCCCAGGGAACTCCCACCAAGAAATCCCAGTAAAATTTCGCTCAACGTCACCCACAGGTGTGGCCACAGAAAGCCATCCAGCAGGTTTTGGACCAGCGCACGGGCCACGGCAGTGGGCAGGGGGAGGACGAGCGGTGGGAGACGACGCCACTGCACCAGGCCATACCAGGCTGCGAGCACGGTCAGCAAGAGCACGAGTGATAAGAGTCGTTCCCTACCCCGGCGCTGACGCTGGGGCGTTTGGAGGTACAACAAGGGCGGGGGCTCAATCTGCATACAAAGCTCCCTGCTGGAGCAGTCCCATGGCCTGATGAATAGCGTGACAGAGATCAGTAAAACGTCGCTCGAAACGCATCTCCAGGGTACGTGGGCGTGGCAGGGGCACGGGAAAGGTATGCGCAATGGTCCCGGGGCGCCGGCTCATCAGCAACACACGGTCAGCCAGGAACACTGCTTCAGTAATATCATGGGTGATAAACACCACCGTTTGCTCGTCATGATGCCACATCTTGAGTAACTCCAGGTTCAGCTGTTCGCGGGTAATGGCATCGAGCGCGCCAAACGGTTCATCCATCAGCAGTACCGAGGGATGGAGCAGGAGCGCACGCGCCAGGGCGACACGCTGTTGCATACCCCCAGAGAGCTGGTGGGGACGATGGCCAGCAAAGTCACGCAGGCTCAGCAGGGTGAGCAACTCAAAGGCGCGTTGCCGGGCCTCAGGACGCGACTGGCGGGTGAGTTCTACCGGCAGCAAGACATTGTCGAGCACAGTGCGCCAGGCGAGCAAGACAGGATGCTGAAAGACAAAACCGATCTCGCGCCGGGGACCCTGCACAACCTGGTTACCCAGCAGCACGCGCCCGGTCGTAGGGGTGTCCAGCCCAGCGATAAGGCGCAACAAGGTGGTTTTCCCACAGCCACTCTCGCCCACCAGCGCCACAAATTCGCCCGCCTGGACCGTGCAGTTGACCTCGTGCAGCGCCCATAGGTCGGCTGTTGCCCCGTGAAAGTGCTTACTGAGGCGCTCCACGCCGATGGCGCTGCGCGTCGAGACCGCGGGCTGCTGGCGCATCGTCACGTCAGCCATCAGCGGCATCCTCAATGTCGGTCCAACGTACCAGATCAAGGAGATTACAGCGCCCGTCGTGATGCCAGGTTAGGCGCGGCCATGGCATACGGTCGAGGGCACTGACGCGCGTCACACCTAGGCGCCCCAGCATGTCTGCCAATGCCTGACGGCGTGGCGGGGACAGCGCCACGCCTGCCGTCTGCAGATAAGCCCGTACTGGTTCAAGGCGTACTGCAACGTCTGTGATGTCGTCCACCGGATGGACGCGGACGGTACGATTCAGGCATGAAGGGGTAAATGTAAGCGTGTCTTCATAGATCACTGTCCAGGCGGTGCCCGGCTCACTGCAGAACAGCAGCACCTCGTCGTCGTTCAACTGTCGGAACTCATAGGTCCCGCGTAAATGACGGATAGTCGTACTGTCCTCCAGCGGCAGAGTGCCGCGTGGCCATGCGGCATGTACTGTAGCCATCTCCTGGGCGAGCAGCGCGGCGAACTCCTTGGGGGAGAGCACGCCTCCATGCTCGACATAGAGCAGATGCGGTGAAACGCAACCCTGTTGATCAAACATCGAGACGCCATACGCAGCCTGGTGAGCAGTCTGGATTGCCTGTTCCGTACTGCTCAGCGTTTCACGGCCAATGACACCAAAACTGAGCTTGTGGCTGTAGGCCAGGAAGTGCGCCTGGGGTGGCACCCGACGCTGGATATCGCGTGTCGTGGCCTCGCTGCCGTAGGCAATCACAGCCTCAGCCGGCGCAAAAGCCGCTGCTTCCAGGGCCACATCTCCGCCTTTCCACCAGCCTATAGCAAGGCAGGAGCCCATCTCTGGGCAGACGTCCCAGAAGGAGCGTGCGAACAGCGCTGCAAAGAGGGGTTCTTCTGACGCACTTTTGCCAAGACTGGCACTTTTCACCAGCAGGGCACAGATAAGACTCCAGGCTGGCAGCGCCGGCACGTTGCCCGAAAAGACGTGCGTAATCAAGCGCGGACCATATGCCCGTGTGTAGCCGCCAGCATGCGGCCGTGGCCGAAAAGTGTCGAGCACATATGGGTCCCCAAACTCGGCCTGCAGCAGACGCCACAGAGCGTCTTTGCGAAAGGCCTGGAGCAACGTGTCGAGACCGTGTCGCACCATGGGCGCTGAGTAGCGCGTGATAATGGGCAGGAACGCTTCCGTCTGTTGACGGTAGGGGTACTGTGGATCAAGCCAGAGTTGGATGACGCGGTCGATCACCTCGACGATTTCAGCGATGGGGCGACAGGCCAGGTGCTGTGCCTGCGCAGTCAGGAGGTATTGGCTCACCGCATGAAGTGCGTCTGGCGTAAGGACTGGGAGGGACAAGCAGATAGTCTCTGGTCCTGTGCCAAAGGTTAAGCTCGTCGTAGCCACTGTTCCGGCATCCCAGCCAGGGAAAAAATACGACGGCGCCTCCACCGTGGCCATAGACCATCTCCTAAGTTACTTTTGCCAAAAAGCAAGCAAAACGAGGATACTGCACCCCGCCAAACTGGCGGGGACAATTGGCCGTACGCAGTACTAGCGCTGCGTGGCCAAGAGCATCTCGTCAATGGCGACTGAACAGCCGCGCACCTCACTGCCCTGGGCCCGTCCGAGCAACGTAAAGCCTGCCTCGCCCTCGAGACCAACATCCTCCGTGAGGATAGCCACGACCGAGTTGCGATTCGCCAGGTCGTAGTGCAGCAGCAACCCACGCTGACCGCGGGGCATTGGCTCGAGCGTTTCGGGATCAACCACGAGCGTCCGTGTCCAGGGCGGATTCGCCTTGGCCAGCGGTCCCTGGCGGCCTTGATAAGCGTTACGCATGGTATTGTCCAGAAACTGACTGCTGAACTCACTCATGCCGTACATATTGACACAATGCGTTGCGGGCACGCCAAAATACTCGGTAAAAAACCCGTACAGTTCCTCGCGTGTGAGTTCACGCGATTGCCCTTTGAACCCTCCCGTATCCATGATACGGCTCCCCGCCGGAAGCTTAAAGGTCTGCCGGCATGTAGCAAAGGTATCTATAGCATGCACGAAAGCAAACGACGTGCCCAAGAGGCAGATGGGCTGAGCGCTGTTTTCAGCCTGACGCAGTGCCGTGGCGAGCTTGTCAATCTCTAGACCCTGGGCGCCCAGGACAAAATCACTCCCAGGGGCACCAAAAGTTTCGAGGACCAAATTCAGGTAATGCGCCAGTGAGGAATTGGGGAGCATAGTACGTGGAGGATTGAGCACGAGCATGGGAAAGTGTACCGTGTCGGGGAGCACGTGCGCTGCGAAATTGGGTAGCATAGAAGCGTTATAAATGGCAAGGCGTGCCTGGTAGTGCTTGCTGCGTTTCTCCGGGTTGGTCGTGCCACTCGACATCCACACGGCTTCTGCCTGCTCGGGAGGGATACAGCTGAGTGTCAGCTCTTTGAACGCCCCTATCGGTACCGCTGGAATCTGCTGCCAGTGCTGTATGGTCTCGGGCGTTTGCCCACGTCGCTGACAGTATTTGTGATAGGGGATATTGGCATCATACTGATACGCAAAGAGACGCAGCGCCAGCGCGTTAAAGGCCTCATCGTCCAGCGCCTGCTCCATCCCCCCGTGTAAGACTGCCAGCAAGTCACGATCAAGGGCTGCCACATCGTGAACCACTCTCTCTCCTTCTCCCCCTCGCCCTCTTCTCCAGCTACGGCTGCAGGACCGCGCGTCCAGCCACCTCGCCCCGTTGCAGGGCCTGCAGGGTCTCGTTCACCTGCGCCAGAGGCACAACCCGATCAATCACTTGTCGTAATTTGCCGCTACTAGCCAGGGCCACGGCATCGAGCAGATCCTGCTGAGTACTGCCCACGGAAGCGAGAATCTGCAATTCCCCAATCACCAGCAGCAACGGGTTGGCTATCAGCTGATCTTCGGAGTAGCCGATGAACACCAGGCGCCCGCGTTTGCGGAGACTCTGCAGGGATTGCTCCATGGTTTCCCGCGTGCCAACCAGCTCAAAGATGATGTCCACCCCCTCATTCCCAGTGAGGCGTCGGACCGTCTCCGCCACGGGTTCCTGGCCGGCATGAATCACTGCATCCGCCCCTAACTGTTGTGCCAGTTGGAGCTTGCGCTCCGAACGACCTACCACTAAGACCTGGGCACCGCTGAGCTTGCAGACCTGTACTAGGGCATAGCCGACGCCGCCAGCGCCGTAGATCAGGACTGTATCACCCAACTGCACGGGTGCGATGCGGCGCGCGGCGTGCAGAGCCGTGGTAGTGCTGCAGCCAAGGGTGCAGGCCTCAGCGGCATCGAGATGCACTGGGAGCGGCACCAGCATATCAACACGCACTTTGACAAACTCGGCGTAGCCGCCGTCCGCCGTAAAGCCAAGCTGGGCGACAACATGGCTACACAGGTTCTGCTGCCCGGTCCGGCACCATATACATTGGCCGCAGGTGCTATAGTAATTGACAATGACCCGATCACCAGGCTGCGGAGTGCCCACCCCAGCCCCGGCGAGGACGACTTCCCCCACGATCTCATGACCGAGCGTCAGCGGAGCAATGCCAAGGTTGAGCAGACCGCTCAGGAAATGCAGCTCCGTGCGGCATACCCCCGCATGCGTGATGCGTACCAGGGCCTCCCCTGCCCGCACCGTTGGGACTGGCACCGTTTCGATCTGTAAGGCCGGTCCCGGCCCATGATAGCGGGCTGCCTGCATCGTCTGCGGTATGGCTCGTGTCATCCCTCTTCCTCCCGCAGCCAAAAAAAAACACCGCCGGTGGCGGTGTCATAACACACCATGCGTCGTCCCTACGTTGGTATTACCCACTTCAGGTACAGACGGTCGGCGGCGTTCCCTGGCCACCCTCTCAGCCTGGCTTCCCAAGCTCCCGCGCAGACACAGTATAGTTTGCATGAGCAAAACATATATGACCAGAAAAAGCAAGAAAGAAATCGTACTCCTTTACACCACCGATCTACCATGTAAATCGCTTGCGCTGGGGCACCTTTCCTACTACCATATACGCTCATGCCATACTTATCTACGTCTCTGCGGTGCCACATGCATGCCATGGGCACCCTGATGCCGAGACAGCTTTGCCATCTGCCGCAGAGGTCGGATGCCTCTGTATGCTGCACTGCGAGGTGGCTGCGCCAGTAGGCCAATGGTGGAATCTGTGCTGAGGGGCTTCCCATGAAGGAATTGATTGAGCAGATTGCCAGGGCCATTGTGGAGAGACCGGAAGAAGTGCATGTGCGAGGTATTGAGGGGGAACATGCAGTCGTCATCGAGCTTCGGGTGGCAAAGGAGGATATCGGCAAAGTCATTGGGAAAAAAGGCCGCACCATTACAGCGATGCGTACTATTCTCAACGCCACGCGGGCGCAGACGGACAAACGTCAAGTGCTGGAAGTGATCGAGTAACCTCTTGGGGGTGCCAACGGTAGCGCTGGCCGGGGTGGTGGCTGCTGTGGACAACGGGTGGATTTGGTCGTGGCTCTCCTGGAGGGTGTTGCTTTCTGCGGTCATTGGGTTGCTCATGGTGAGTTGTCAGCCCAGGCGCCCTTCCCCTTCACAGCAGCCTTCCGCACCCTCAGAACCACGCTTTCTTCCCACTTTGCCGGGGCCGCAAACACCTCCAGGCGTGGGTGGCTCAGCACGTAGCGCTGAGTCGCGGGCAGCCTTCACAGCAGCTGAAGCGCTGCGCACCAGTGGTCAACCTCTGCAAGCACGCCAGGCCTTTGCCGATTTTGTGCGACGCTATCCGGACAGTGACCTCACAGATGATGCTCTGCTTGCCCTGGGCCATATCTCAGTTACCCTGGAGCAATATCCCCAGGCCGTGCCTTACTATCGCTCCCTCCTCGATCGCTTTCCGCGCTCAGAGCGGGTGCCTGAGGCTCATCTGGGGCTTGGTGTGTCCCTATATTACATAAAGGACTATTCGAATAGCAGCGCCGCGTTCCGCCAATATCTCAGGCTCGCGCCGGCAGGCGACTCGCAAGGTTTGGCCCGCTATTATCTCGGCGCTATCGCCCTGAAACAACAGCACTACACAGACGCTATTGCCGAGCTGAAAATTGCCGTGGAGACCTGTCACGATCCTGCGGTCGTGCAACGGGCCCGGGAGTTTATCGCCACGACCGTGCGCGCGCTGTTGAAGGTGGATGCCTTGACGACGCTGGCGCAGCAGTATGCCACGACCTATCCCGGTGATCTCATGCTCGAGCGCCTCGCACAAGAATATCGTAAGACAGGCGATCAGGCTGCCGAAGCTGATGCCCTACGGCGGCTCACGACGGCCTTCCCGAATGCCCCTGATAGCCAGGCCGCGCGCGCGCGTCTGCAGAGCCTGCAAGCCCTGCCGAGGACTGATCAGCACAAAATTGGTGTCCTCTTACCCCTGTCTGGTTCCGGCGCCAGAGCCGGCTCACGCGCACTCCGGGGTATTGAATTGGCACTGGCCACCGTGCAAGAGCGTGATCCAGCTTTACAGTTATCTCTAGCGGTCCGTGACTCCACCCAGCAGGTCGCCACGGCACAGGATGCCTTACGGGCCCTGGTCGATGAGGAGCATGTCATAGGCGTTATCGGTCCATTACTGAGCCGCATAGCGATAGAACTCGCACCACTGGCGGGCCAACTCGGTATGCCGCTGATCTCTCCCTATGCGCGAGATAGCGATTTTCCCGCGCTGAGTGCCTACGCCATACGTAACAGCTTGACGGATACTCTGCAAGGGCGCGTCCTGGCAGAATATGCTATCAATGTGCTCAAACTCCAACGTTTTGTCATTCTGCATCCTGAGGACGCCTATGGCACGGCCCTTAGAGATCGGTTTCGTGAACAGGTGCTCCAGCGTCAAGGTGAGATCGTCGCTGTGCTGTCTTATATTCCTAAAAGTTCCAATATTGGCCATGTGCTTGGGCGTCTCAAGGATCTGCAATATGATGCCATCTTTCTGCCGGAATACGCGGTGAAAGTCAGCACCATTGTGACACAACTGGCAACGCAGAACATCAAGGGCATGCAACTCCTGGGCACGGATGCTTGGAATGCGCCGGGGTTGGTGGCAAAAGATCCTCGGCTGCTAGAGGGAGCTATTTTTGTGGACGGCTTTTTTGCGGATGCTCCCGCTCCTGCCGTGCAGACATTTGTCGAGCAGTTTCGCAGCCGCTATCAAGAGACCCCTGATCTGCTGGCCGCGCAGGCCTATGATACATTACTCATGTGTGCCCAGGTGCTCAAAGCCGGGGCACACACGCCGGCCCAGCTCCGCGACGGTCTCCTGCATGTGCGTGATTTTGATGGGGTGTCAGGGTTAACGAGCCTGGGGGAGACACGGGACGCCGAGAAAGTGCCGTATTTGCTCACCGTCAAAGGCGGCCGGATTGTGCAGCTCAATGCCACCTTGCCACGGTGAGAGCCGAGTGACGCATGGAGAGTTACTGAGAGGTTGCGCCAGCCTCTCGGTCGAGGCGATCAAGGTCGCGTCGAAAATCGTCAGGAGACTGGTCGGTAGGCGGGGTCGTAGGGCGAGGCTTCCTCTTCCGCACCACGGTCGTAGGGTGGCTGCCATCGACAAACACTTCAAACAGCGCGGAACCGTCGGCAAAGGACTCCGCTGCAGGTATCGTGTTGCCCCTGCTTTCCATACGCACAAACCGCACACCAGGCGGGATAGGAAAGTCAGTAATGGGTCGGTCCTTCATGGCTTCCTTCATAAAGTCCAGCCAGATAGGCGCAGCGACCTTGCCCCCAGTTTCCCCATCGCCTAGGGGTTCGTGATCGTCTCGTCCCACCCAGATCCCTGTTACCAGTTCTGGTGTATAGCCTACAAACCAGGCATCGTCGTAATCGTTCGTCGTACCAGTCTTGCCCGCTGCTGGGCGTTCAAGCACTCGGAGTGCCCGTGCGGTCCCGTGCTGGATGACACTCTGCATCATACTGGTCATGAGATAGGCCACTTCTGGACTGGTGGCTTGCCGCGCGTCCTGAAAGCGCTCACGTAACACCTTGCCTTTCCAATCAACGATCTTAGTAATCACCACTGGTTCGTTATAGACACCCCCGTTGGCAAACGTGCCGTAGGCCGCAGTGAGTTCCAGCAAAGTGACGCCTGAAGCTCCCAAGGCCAGCGAAGGATAGCATCCCACGTGGCTGGTAATCCCCAAGCGTTTGACCGTAGCGCAGGCAGTCGGCAAGCCGACCTTGTCGAGCAGGCGCACGGTTGGCAGATTACGTGAATGGGTGAGAGCGGAACGCAGTGTTATCGGACCATGGTACTTGCCGTCGTAGTTCTCCGGGCGCCAGCCTTTCGCGCCAGCAACGTCGCTCGTGAGCGGCGCGTCCAAGACCATCGAAGCAGGTGTCATGCCTTCTTCCAAGGCCGCAGCATAGATCAACGGCTTGAAGGACGATCCAGGCTGGCGGAGCGCCTGGACGGCACGATTGAACTGACTTTTCATAAAATCATAGCCGCCAACCATGGCCAGCACATGCCCGCTGCCCACGTCCATGGTCAGCAGTGCGCCTTGTACGAGCGGATCCTGAGCCAAGGCAAGGACATGGAATTTCCCTGCTGGGTCGACCTTGGTCACGCGCACCTGAATCACATCGCCCCGCCGGAACAACTGCCGACGCAGGTCAGCACTGAGCGCTGGGTCTATCTGCCGGACCCAGGCATGCCCCGCCGGGGGTATCACCCCGCGTGTGTTTTTGATCGCCACCGTCGTTGCAGCATTCCGTACCGCCAACACCACGCCTGTGAGCCGTTCGCCTTCGCGCAACGTTGTCTCCCCCTCCTCCGGCTTCGTCACCGCCGCCACCAGGGCGGTATCTGTCGTGCTATCTCCGGTGAGATCCAGGTGGCGCAAGGGGCCCTTGTAGATACCGTAGCGTTTATCAATGGCCACCAGGCCCTGTTTCAGCGTCTGTTCGGCGAGCTGTTGCAGACGCATATCGAGCGTGGTCTCGACTGCAAAGCCACCTCGGTAGAGCGCGTTTGGGCCGTATTGCTCTTCTAGATATTGACGGACGTACTCCACAAAATAGAAGGCTTTGTGCACGCGTGGTGGGGGCGGGTTCAAGATGATGGGGTCTTTCTGAGCTTCCTCCGCCTGCTCTGGAGTGAGATAACCGGCCTCCACCATGCGGCTCAGGACATGATCCCGCCGTTGCAGACTGCGTTGAAAGTTTTTGAGTGGCGAGTAACTGTTGGGCGATGGTGGCAAGCCGGCAATGAGAGCCCCTTCGCCCAGCGTCAGGTCTTTGGCAGGCTTGCCAAAATAGAGCTGTGCTGCCGCCTCAATGCCATAGGCATTATGCCCATAGAAAATCTGATTCAAGTACATTTCAAGGATCTGGTCTTTGCTATAGCGTTGTTCAATACGCCGCGCCAGAAGAGCTTCGCGTATCTTGCGAGTGAGAGTCCGGTCACGATTGAGAAAAAGCGTGCGAGCTACCTGCTGGGTAATGGTGCTCGCCCCCTCTCTGGTCCCACCTGCCTGGAAATTGACTCGCACCGCACGCAAGATCCCCCACGTGTCGACGCCGTGGTGCGAGTAAAAGCGCCGATCTTCAGCCGCGATTGTGGCCTGGCGTACGTGCAGGGGGATATCTTCTAGCGGCACGAGAATACGTTTTTCGATGAAAAAGTCGGCAATCAGTTCCCCGTACCGGTCATAGACTTTGGTCACCAGGCTGGGTTGGTAATGTTCGAGTTCGGATACCTGCGGTAAATCTGCGGCCAAGCGCTGGTAGATCATAAAACCAGCCCCAACGGCTACCAACAGGATGAGACCAAACAGCAAACCAAACACGAGCAGCAGCCAACGCCACCAGCGATGTTTTTTACGCCCCAGGAAGGCATCGAGTTCTGCTTCAATGTCACGTTGCGATCGCATATATTCTCAGTTACACAGCGTAGACCATAGATTACCGCAATTCCAAGGCGCGTTGGACAAGCTGCATGTCCTCCCAGACAGCTCGTTTATATTGCGGATTGCGTAACAGAAATGCGGGATGATAGGTCGGCATAACCTGTATATCGCCGAGCCTGTGGAAACGCCCGCGCAGACGCGAAATTCTTTCCTCGGTTTGGAGCAACGTCTGGGCTGCAAAGGCACCGAGGGCACAGATGATACGTGGGCGCAGACACGCTAACTGTTCCTGCAAAATCGGCCAGCACGCCGCAATCTCGTCTGGCTGGGGGTTGCGGTTCTGCGGTGGACGACACTTGATGACATTGAGAATATAGACCTGCTCACGCGCCAAGCCGATGGCAGCAATGATACGGTTCAGCAGCTGGCCGGCCGCACCGACAAACGGTTCCCCCTGCACGTCCTCGTCGTGCCCTGGCGCTTCCCCAACGAACACCAGCGCTGCCGCCGGGTCACCCGTGCCAAACACCACCTGCGTGCGCCCTCGATGCAGGCCGCATTTGCGACAGTCATGCACTGCGGCAGCGAGCTGCGCCAAACGTATAGCCGGCTCGGCGTCTAGCGCTGCTCCCTGGGCAGGCAGCATCGTAGCGGAAGCTCGTGCCGGCAGCGTGGCAGCCTCAGTGCGGGCGGGAGGGGCCAGGGTCACGGACAGCTCAGTGACCCCTAGGCGCTGCAAATAGTGTAGATAGCTCTGTACTGCGGCAATGGCTTCCCCGCCTACGTCACGATTCATACCTGGCCTCCAGTACGTTGTGCCAGGACCGTCTGCACCCGGTCGAGAATGTAGTCGGCAATGTGTGCTTTCGCCATTGTCGGCAATTCCTCAATCTGACCGGCCGCGTCAAGGATATGCACGCGGTTCTCATCGCTAGCAAAGCCGATGCTGGGATCACTGATATCATTGGCAACAATAAAATCGAGCTGTTTATGGCGCACCTTCTGGGCCGCGTTGGCCAGCAGATCCTGGGTTTCTGCGGCAAAGCCCACCAGCACGCGGTGCCCCTTATGCTGACCCAACTCCGCCAAAATATCTGGATTGCGTTCCAGGGGAATACTCAGGTCCGCCACGTCTTTTTTCACCTTATCCTGAGCGACAAACTTGGGACGGAAATCCGCCACTGCAGCAGTTTTGATGACAACATCGGCCTCCTTATAGTGGTCGAGTACAGCCTGGCGCATCTCTAAGGCAGTTTGGATACGGATGCACTGCACACCTGGCGGTGCTTCCAGATGCGTCGGGCCAGTCACGAGAATGACCCGCGCCCCCCGCCGTCTGGCAGCTTCTGCGAGCGCAAAGCCGGTTTTGCCAGATGAGCGGTTTGAGATATGCCGTACCGGATCAATTGGCTCTTGCGTCGGCCCAGCGGTGATGATGACAACTTTACCCGTCAGCGCTGTGGTCTGCTGCAAGCACTCAGCGACGGTGTCGACCACCTGCTGAGCTGAGAGGGACCAGCCCAGGTCATCAGTAGACCCTGTCGGATCGGGAATGCCGGCGTCATACAGATGCATACCGGCAGCACGCAAACGTTGCAGATTGTGCTGCACCAGGGCATGCTGATACATGACTGCCTGGCCAGGGAAGGCCAGTATGGTGGGGCCGCGATGCAGCAGCAAGGCGCGTACTAGCGTTTCATCCGCACAGCCACCCGCGGCCTTCGCCAGCAAAGCCGGCGTGGCTGGCACCACGACCATAGCCGCCGCCGACTCCACCCAGGCACTCAGGGAACGGAAATGCCCTCCGACCATCGTACCATACATGGCGTCAGCAGGAACGACCTCCCCACCCGTCAGCGCTTGAAACGTTAACGCGGGGATAAATATTTCTGTTTCGGCACTCAAGATCACCCGTACCTGCGCCCCGACACGTTGTAGAGCCCGTAAGACATCCACGGCGACCCAGGTGAGCGGGCCTCCCCCCGCTCCTAACAGTACGGTTGTGTTCTGTAACATCGCTCACCCTTTCGTCTGCTGCAGCGCGAGGAGCGGGGTAAAGGGCACCGTACCAATCCGACTGATGCGATGACGCTCGGCAACAATGATCGCCTGCAACGTCCCTACCGCCTCGTCCAGTTGGTCATTGATCACAACATAGTCATACGCAGCATAGTGCACCAACTCTTGGCGAGCAACCAGCAACCGCTGTGCCTGTGTGCTGGCGGACTCTGACCCGCGTGTCCGTAACCGCTCCGCGAGCACTTCCCAGGAAGGTGGGAGCACGAACACATACACGGCTTCCAGACCGGTGTTGCGATGATGGGCTGCTCCTTGGACATCGATGACCAACAGGACATCTTGTCCAGCTGCCGTGGCTGCTTCAACAGACTGCCGCAAGGTGCCGTACAACTGGCCATTAAACTCGGCCCATTCCAGGAAGTCGCCGGCTGCTACACGCTGCTCAAAAGCCTGGCGGGAGAGGAAATGGTATTCGCGTCCATCCTGCTCTCCAGAGCGCGGGGCTCGCGTGGTACACGTCACCACCTGTCCCACGTCAGGCATTTGCGCCACAATGCGTTTACTAAGAGACGTTTTGCCGGCGCCTGACGGAGCCGACAGCACAAAAATAATGCCACGCCGACCTGTGATTTTCCCCTCCTGGCCCGCTGTAGGCTGCATACCGTCCTCTCTGCCAAATTACGCGTAGTGTATTGGGAATTCAAGCTCTATTTTGCCACAGTGCGATCGAGAGTGCACTTCCCCATCGCAGTGCCCC
>Ga0075428_100001614_pt1 | contig 24105 bp, 22 predicted proteins | sample RhiMetdeltSRZDD2_FD_75291 | JGI IMG/M metagenome (GOLD analysis project Ga0075428, IMG submission 75291) | Populus rhizosphere microbial communities from Tennessee, USA - Rhizosphere MetaG P. deltoides SRZDD2 | ecosystem: Host-associated > Plants > Roots > Rhizosphere > Soil | place: USA... | reverse complement strand
CACCATCGCGGATGGCCGCGTTGATCGTCAAGGAAATTGGCGCATTCGGACCCGTTCCGACATCGGCACTCCGGATAGACACAGGAGCAATCCCCTGTGTTCTGCACCGGAAAGTAACTAACGTCATAGGCCACTCACTCGGCCCCGCCACGTCATAGCTCGTCCGCGTCATCGTGGTGTGTCGTCAGTCGCAGTCCAATAGCGTGGCGCAGCCTCTCCTCGCTCCCGGTTCTGAGGCGCGTCAGCCGCCGCGCGCTGTACCGCCTGCCACGGACTCGGCGCCCACGCGCTACCAGCATCCGCAGTGAGCGAGTGCTCGAAACACACTGAGCGCGCCAGCTCCGGCCGTTGTATCGCCGGAGCTCGAGCTCGTACTCCTGGCGGGCCATCCCCGCCACGATGTCGCCGATGCCGCGAAGAGACTCCAGCCTGCTGATCACGAGGGCTCGTCGGCTCCTGATGCTCCGCACAAAGCTCGATGCCGGCACCCTTCCGCACGGCAGTCCGCTCAGGCTGTGGGCGTCTTTGGTAGCGGGCACGAATGCGCGGTGTGCGAGGAGCGAATCCAGCGAGGGTCACCGCGCCGAGGGCTTAGTCCTGGTGCGGTGAATGGGCTTCCTACGTCCCTGTCACAGCAAAAACCCGAGATGGGAGAGTGATCGACCTTTCGTCGCTTAGGGCCAACGGGCACGGGGCCGCCGCTCGCAGCGACTGGGTGGCGCCGGTACGATCGAGTCGTGTCTTGGTCGCGATCGCGAGGTATGAGTCTGGTCCACGGCCCGCTGATCCTTGTCATCGCGCTTCTCGGTGTGCTCGGGCCAGCGTGCACACCCTTCCGGCCGACCGCGGCCCCGCCCGTAGCGCCCGCTGCCCCGGCCCGGTTGTCCGGGAGTCCCGAGGCAGTTTCCGAGGGGCCCTACATCCAGTGGCTCGTGGAGCGGTCGATGCTCCACCAGGCCGAGCTGACGGCACGACGGTACTCGGGGCAGGGCCAGCTCTGGCAGCGTCCGTACGCCGTGCCGCAACCCCGGGCCGCCTCCGCGCTGGCGTCAGTGTGGTTTACGGCCTACCCGGCCGCGCACATCACCCGGTCGAAGGAATCGGTGCTGCATAGCCTGAGCGATCCGGGACTCTGGCGGCTCTTCCGCGAGATGGGAATCACCGCGGTGCATACAGGACCCATGAAACGGGCGGGAGGGATTCGCGGGTACGAGTTCACGCCGACCGTCGATGGCAACTTCGATCGCATCAGCACCGAAATCGACCCCACCTTCGGCACCGAGGAGGAGTACGTGTCGATGGTCCGGCAGGCTCGCGACCACGGCGCCGTGATCATCGGCGACATCATTCCCGGCCACAGCGGCAAGGGCGCCGACTTCCGCCTCGCCGAACGCCACTACGGCGACTACCCCGGCCTCTACCATATGGTGGAGATCGCCGCCAACGACTGGAACCTGTTACCTGACGTGCCGGCCGGAAGGGATTCGGTCAACCTCGAGCCCGTGGTGGTCGATCAGCTCAAGACGCGTGGCTACATCGTGGGCCAGCTCCCGCGCACCATCTTCTACGAGCCGCACGTCAAGGAAAGTGACTGGTCGGCGACCGACGCCGTCGCCGGTGCCGACGGACGGACCCGCCGTTGGGTGTACCTGCACTACTTCAAGGAAGGACAACCCACCTTCAACTGGCTCGATCCCACCTTCGCCGCACCGCGGCTCGTGGCGGGCGACGCGCTCCACTCACTGCGCACGCTGGGCGAGCGCATGCTGCGGCTCGACGCCAACGGCTTCCTCGGCATCGAAGTTGGGCCGAGCAACGGCCGCGCCTGGTCCGAGGGCCACCCGCTGTCGGTGACCGCCAATCAGCTGATCGCCGGACTGGTGCGCAAGCTCGGCGGCTTCACCTTCCAGGAGCTCAACCTCACCCTCGAGGACCTCCAGGTCATGTCGCTGGGGGGCGCCGATCTCTCCTATGACTTCGTGACCCGCCCCGCGTATCACCACGCTCTCGTCACCGGCGACGCCGAGTTCCTGCGCCTGATGCTGGGGCTCCAGAGGAGGTACCAGATCGATCCGGCGAGCCTCATCCATGCGCTCCAGAACCACGACGAGCTCACCCTGGAGCTGGTGCACTTCTGGACCCGCCACAAGGACACGACGTTCACCTTCCGCGGCAGGACTCTGAAGGGCAGCGAACTCAGGGACGTCATCCGCGCCGAGATGCACGAGCGGCTCCTCGGCCCGGCGGCGCCGTACAACCTCGAGGCTGCCAACGGCGTCTCCTGCACGACGGCCACCGTCGCCGCCGCCGCCCTCGGCATCCGCGATCTCACGCGTCTGACCGACGCGCAGAGGCAGGCCATCCAGCGTGCTCATCTGCTCCTGGCGATGTACAACGCCATGCAGCCGGGCGTCTTTGCGCTGTCCGGCTGGGATCTCGTGGGCGCCCTGACGTTGCCAGCGGAATCCGTGAAGACCCTGCTCGCCGATGGTGACACGCGCTGGATCAACCGGGGCGCCTACGATCTGCTCGGCATCAATCCGGCACCGAACCGATCGAGCACTGCGCTACCTCGCGCGCCGACACTCTACGGCACGCTCGTCGACCAGCTCCAGCGGCCCGGATCGTTCGCCTCGCAGCTGAAGAAGATGCTGCGTGTGCGCGCCGAATATCGGATCAACGAGAGCGAGCAGGTCGACGTCCCGGTCGTGAACGCACGCGGCTTGGTGGTCATGGTCCACCGGCTCCCTGCCGCCAAGGGCGTTCAGGTCACCGTCCTCAACTTCGGGCGCACCGCCATTCGCGAGACCGTGGTGATCAAGGCCGCCGCGGCTGGCGGCGACGTCAAGGACCTGGTCGAGGACAAGACCCTGCCGAGGCTCGAAGCCGGAGGCCGACTGCCGCTGGCCCTCGGACCCCATCAGGGACAGGTCTTGCTCATCAAGTAGTCCGCGATGGAAAGTACCCCGGGATGGAGCGACCGCCCTTGAGCTTCTGGCAGATCTGGAACATGAGCTTCGGCTTCCTCGGCATCCAGTTCGGCTGGGCCCTGCAGATGGCGAACATGAGCGCCATCTACGAGTATCTCGGCGCCGATGCGCACCAGATCCCGATGCTCTGGCTCGCGGCGCCGCTGACCGGGCTGATCGTTCAACCCGTCATCGGCCACATGAGCGATCACACTTGGAACCGGCTCGGCCGGCGCCGGCCCTACTTCTTGACCGGGGCGCTGCTCGCGTCCTTGGCGCTCACCGCCATGCCCAACGTGTCGGCGCTCTGGATGGCGGCCGGGCTGCTCTGGGTGATGGACGCCTCCATCAACATCAGCATGGAGCCCTTCCGGGCCTTCGTCGCCGACCTCGTCCCTCCCGAACAGCGCACGCGCGGGTTCGCCATGCAGGCCCTCTTCATCGGCTTGGGCGCGGTCGTCGCATCAATGCTCCCCTGGCTGCTGTACCACCTCTTCCAGGTCGACGGTGATGGCGGGACCTTGGGTCCTTCGATTCCGTTCGCGGTGAGGGTCGCTTTCTACGCGGGAGCGGTGGTCTTCCTCGCCGCCGTGCTCTGGACGATCGTCACGACCGAGGAGCACCCGCCCGCCGACATCGAAGCGTTCAGGCGGATGAAGGCTGAGCGAGGCGGCGTCGGGGCTGCCGCATCTGAGATCGTGCACGACGTAATCGCAATGCCACCGACGATGCGGCGCCTGGCCTGGGTGCAGATCTTCACGTGGCTGGGCCTGTTCTGCATGTGGCTGTATTTCGGCGTCGCCATAGCCCGCAACGTCTTCGGCGGCACGCCGGGAACTTCCGCCTACGCCGAGGGAATCGCCTGGGGCGGCGTCTGCTTCGCGATGTACTCGGCGGTCTGCTTCGCCTTCTCGTTCGTGCTTCCGGCGGTAGCCGAGCGGCTGGGGCGCAGGCTCACCCACGGGCTCTGCCTTGTCATGGGCGCGCTGGGCCTGCTATCGGTGGCGTTCATCAGCAGCAAGTACGTCCTCCTCGTATCCATGGTGGGCGTGGGCGTCGCCTGGGCCAGCATCCTCTCGTTGCCGTACTCCATCCTTGCCGGGGCGCTTCCCGCGGACAAGACCGGTATCTACATGGGGATCTTCAACTTCTTCATCGTCATTCCGGAGATCCTGGCCGCGCTCGTCTTCGGCAAGGTCATGGAGAAGTTCCTCACCGGCGACAGCACGCTGGTGCGGCTGGTCGGTGGCGATAACCGGCTCACCGCCGTGGTCATCGGTGGCGTTTCCATGGCTGTGGCCGCGGCGCTCTGCGCATTCGTCACGGAGTCCGGAGGAACGCGAGCTGATCCTTCTTCTCGCCCTCGGTCAGCCCGGTCCCCAGCGCGAGGTTGAAGAACTCCACGCGGTATCGTCCGGCGTGAGCCTGCGATTGCGGCGATGCCGAACAAGCCCAACGCCCCGGCGATGAGCCCGACGACGAGAAACATCAGCGCGTACTCGAACGTCGTCGACGAGACTGCGCGTGTCGAGCCGTGTCAGTGGCCTGTGCGTTGCAGCGTAGCCGCCGCGACGGGCTGGTCAGCCATGCCGACCCCATCTCGCCGAGCTTCGTCGTTCTGGGCTCGGAGCCGCTCGGCTGGCGCGTCACGAAACGATGCACGCGAGGAGGCGCGCATGCGTGGGAACGTGTTGCCCAACTGTTCGAAACAAAGCCGCGGGTCCGCGAGCCGTGCTCTAGTCTTGGGTACTGGACTTCTTCTGCTGATCGTCGGGTGCGCGGAGCACCCAACGCCGGGAACGACCACGACAACGCTGCCATCATCGACGGGAACACCGGTCGTCGTGACGTCGCCCGGGCCAGCCGCCGCCGCCGCGAGCGCTGGAACGGTGCACCACAAGGTTAACGGCGAGGTCACAGATGTCGATCGCAACAACGGCAAGGTCAATATCCGGGCGTCCGACGGCTCGAAGGTTCAAGTGATCTTGCCGCCGTTGGCCGTGGCGACGGCGAACAAGGGCGACCTCGCATCGATCGATATCACGATTGGGCCGGCGCGCTAGGGTACGAACGTGACGCGGTGCTGCGTCATCCTGGTGACCGCGCTGACGTTGGCGATCGGGGGGTGCGAACGCGTATCCTCCACTGCGCCGAATGCGCGACAGTCTTACCGCGCCGACGATTCTGGAACGCCCGCCTTCGGCCGTCGCGGTGAGTCCTCTCCCTCGGCATCACCGCTGGCGCGCGCGACGACACGGGAGGCTACGGACGCAGGAACGCGTATGCATGCCAATACGCCGGAGGGCTCAGAATTTGCGGATTGGGTCATCGCAACAGATCCCGAAGCCACGGTTATCCGCGACGCCTTCGTGCGGGACAACCGGGTTCTCGGCGTCATTTTCGACGACGCGGTGACCCACCCCGAGGTTGAGAAGCGGATAGGGTCGCTGCTATCAGATATGCGAGTTACGTTTCGCAACCAACCTGTTGAAGTCGTCGCCTATTCGCAGGCCGGCGACGAAGTTGCGCGCACCGCGTTGGACCCGGCAGCGGTCGGGCCGGCACACGCCGGCGGTAGTGGATAACTCTAGTACGCTTAACGACTATCTAGCTGGCTTAACGGCTATCTGATAGGTCGTCGCCGCTCGTCCCGGCCGGCCGGCGCTCGAAGCGTTAGGCAGAAAGCTCGGAAGACCAGCGGCCCCTCGCGCGCAAGATCTTTATGACGGCGCACAGCCTGTCGAGATCCACGGGCTTCTGCAAGAAGGCGTCGAACGTCTCCGTGATCACGTACCTCTCATGAAAGCCGGTGAGCGCGATGACGGGCACCGACTTATGCGCCGGAGACGAATGCTTCCGGATTTTACGAGTGAACTCGTAACCATCAATTCTGGGCATCGAGATGTCCGTAACCACGACGTCCAGGTGGGGCGTCGTATCGAGATACGCCAATCCCTCCAACGCGGAACGGGCGAAGAGGACCTCGGCACCGCACGCGGTCATCATCGTGGTGAGGACCTCGATGGCATCTTCGTCGTCATCGACGACCAACACGGTCAGGCCGGAGAGGTCGGGTAGCTGCGACAAGGGCGAAGGGGTCATGGGCTGATATCCGCGCCTGAGCGACTCTACGCCTGATGTCAGAAGAACCACAACGCGACCTTCGACATAAACCGTGCGATCTATTGACGGATCCCCCGGCGCTTTGGTCGTGTTGCCGCATACGAAAGCGATTGCCTATGGCCTATTCGCGGATATCTCGGCCGCGGCGCCGATTGCTCCTCCGCGGCACTGTCGAGCGGGGGATCGGCTTGCGCACCGCCAAACAACTCCTCGAACGTGGGCGCGAACGACTCTTCCGCGGGCGGCACTCTCGGCTCGACGGTTTACTCATTGCCCGCCGCGCTGAGCATTACCGACTGTTCTGCGCCTACGCGTTCACCGTCTTTGTGAATCCCGCCACCGCTTTGCCCGCGGCGGAAGTGGCAGCGGCTTTCGGGGCCGAGCGAATCTTCGGGCCTGACGACTTCCCGTGAGCTGCCCGAGCGCGGGCCGGTAGCTAGCGCTGTCCGCATTCTGTCCGTGTACTATTTCGCCGGCTTGTCGCGCGTAGTGGCGCTGAGTGTGGTCCCGCCTTCCACTTCGAATCCGACGGTCGCAGGTCCGACTCCTGTCGGCGGCGAAGGCGGCATCGTCGTTGACCACGGTGGCGTCTGGGCCTACCAACCTCCAAGCCGGAGGCAAGCCCTGATCCGCTACCACTACGGCGCCGGGCTATTCTGGAGGAGCGTGCACGGGGCCGGTCCCGGCCCGGGCGGCGCTTCGATGTGGGAGAAACCGCCGCTGCTGACAGCGATATTTTCCAGCACGACCGCGGGGCATTGGACCAGGATTCCGCCGAAGAGGTTGTTCACCGCCGAGTTGCCAACGACGCGACCTCCTATTGAGGATGCGGTGGCGAAGATGTTGGAGCCAACTATGATTCCAATCCCGGAATTTGCGATCGCGCGCACATGTTCGATCGTCGGGCCGGACCCAATGAGCTGCACTCCGTTCTTGAACCCGGTCACTGTGCCGTCTCGCACTGTGGCTCCTCGACGATCTCTGTCTGTAGCGATCCCTACGCAGTTCGAACAAGTCCCCGGTCCAATGATGGTGTTTCCGGCCATGTCGAGCGTGACGAAATCGGCTGCGATGACAATGCACCCGACCTGATTCTCGACGGCCGGGCTAAAGTTCTGGGGGGCCGCAGTGAACGTTCTCACGAGCACGTGCAGGCCTGGCTCGTTGATCGTGGTGCATCCGTTCACGTCGGCGGCGTACGCGACGGTGACAGCACCGAGCAGGATGAGGCTGAGTGAAACTGCCGTGCCGATCAATGAGGTTCTGTGCATAAGCTCCTCCTTCGCCGAGGGATGCGGCTCGCCTCGGCCACAGTTCTCGTTCAGCCGAGCCTGCCCGATTTCGCGTGGCGGATCTGAATCACATGCAGACGCCGCAGATCCCGTTCTAGGTGCGTCCCGCGTTCTCACACTCGCTAGTGCTCGCGCGCGAGCGCGGTGAGGCGCCGGGGTATGCCGACCGCGCGCGCACGAATGCGAAAAGCACAAGAGCCGAAGGCTATGGTTCTCATGGCCTTGCCTCCTGTAGCAGTGGCTGCCTGACCTGAGAAATTCTGTCGCTAGAGCTGACAGTCATCCGGCTGCATCCCTGTGTAGAAGTACCCAGTTAGACGGCAGCGGAATTTACTGCAGCAAAGTGCGGGCCACCCCCGCAGAGCCCGCTTGGGGCGCGTTGCGGGTCAACGAATCAGAGGGTTATAAGACGAGGTCGCGCCCCGAAAGGTGCCGTGACTATTTTAAAACGTTCCGTCACTGAACAAGACTCAAATACTCGTTCGATCCGCGTTCCGATCGAGCTGAGGCGCGCCGAACACCTCCGCTGCCTGTGTGTCAGCAGGTCCAGACGGCCTTGGACGAAGGTCTGGTGGCGGAAGCCGTTTGTCACGCTCTTAATCACGACCGGCTCGAATCGCCCGAAGTCAGGCATCGATGGACGGCGCGATTTGTGTGGCGAGAGCTGTGAGGTGTGCGATGGCCGAAGAGCACATGAAGACATACGTCGAGGGTTCGACGTTCACCCGCCGTGGCGAGCGCTTGCGCGTTTGTGCCGGACCGCTCAGCGTCGAGCCGTTCGGCAGCAGGGGAGTCCAGCCGCCACAACCATCTGGAGCTTCACATGCATCGATACTTGAAAGTGTTGGCCGCACTGAGCATCGGCCTAGTGGCGTCACTGCCCGGAGATGTGCAACCGTTGAGGGCTGAGGAGCCGAACCCGGTGACGGCCATCGACATCCTGCTCGAACCCGATGCGACGATGATCAAGAACGCGACGGCCGCAAACGAGCGTCTGCTCAAGAGCTTCCCCAAGGGCTTCGCTCTGGGCAAGACGCATCAACCCCACATCTCGTGTCTGCAGCGGTACGTGAAGACGGCCGATCTCGACAAGGTCTACGTGGCCGTCGGCAAAGTCCTGGCCGAGGAGAAGCCGACCAGCTGGAAGCTGAAAGCGTACAAGTACTACTACATCCCCTGGAAAGAACTCGGTCTTGCCGGGATCGTGATCGAGCCGACCGACGACTTCATCAGATACCAGAAGAAACTGATCGATGCCGTCCAGCCGTTCACTGTGAAGACGGGGACCGCCGCGGCGTACGTCACCACAAAGTAAGACCCCGACATCAATCAGCCGACGATCGATTACGTAGCGAACTTCGTTCCGAATGAGACCGGCAAGAAGTTCAACCCGCACGTGACAATCGGCGTCGCTACCGACGATTACCTGAAGAAGATGCTCGACGAGAAGTTCGAGTCGTTCACGTTTTCGCCGGTGGGAGCGGCCGTTTACCATCTCGGCAACTTCGGCACAGCCCGCACTGAGCTCAAGAGCTGGGAATTGAAGCCCTCAGGGCAACGATGACTGCCGAACAGCTGCTGGCCACGTGGAACGAAGGGGCGGCGAAGTCGCAGATCCTCGATCTCGTCCAGCGTGTCACAAAACCGGGAGGCGCAGACTTCTTGCCGCCCGCGGAGCGCGTCGCGACCTTTGACAACGATGGGACACTCTGGTGCGAACAGCCGTTGCAGGTACAGGTCTTCTTTCTCATCGATCGCGTGAAGGCACTCGCTGACAAGGATGCAACGATCGAGGAACGGCAGCCATTCAAAGCGCTCCTCGAGCATGACTTCAAGACGCTGTTTGGACTGGGCAAGCAGGCGATTTTTGAACTGGTATTCACGACGCACTCGGGCATGACGGAGGAGGAGTTTGCCCCCATCGCTCGGGAGTGGCTCGCGCATGCCAAGCATCCCAAGTTCGGTCGGTTATTCAAGCAATGCACTTTTCGGCCGCAGTTGGAGCTGCTCCGATTTTTGCGGGCGAACGGGTTCAAGACCTATATCGTGTCTGGTGGTGGAATCGATTTCATGCGGGCGTGTGCGGAGGAGATTTACGAGATCCCACCCGAACAAGTCATAGGCTCGAGTGCGAAGCTGCGTTTTGATACCCGCGCCGGGCGACCTGCTTTGACGAAGCTTGCCGAGTTGAACAGTTTTGACGATCGCGAAGCCAAGCCGCAGAACATTGCGCTGCACATTGGTCGTCGGCCTGTCCTGGCGTTCGGCAATTCGGACGGCGATCTCCCCATGTTGCAATATACGAAAGCCGGAGCGGGCCCCCGGCTTGCGCTCCTGCTTCATCACGATGATTCCGAGCGTGAGTTTGCCTACGACCGCGAGTTCAGGCTTAGCCCGCTGAACGAGGCACTCAACAAATCGACTGAATACGGTATTACCGTGGTGAGCATGCAGAGCGACTGGAACGCGGTCTTCTGAGGGCCACTCGATTGCCCGAGCGCTGAAAACAACTTGGTGGCCCCAACGGGATTCGATCCCGTGTTTTCGCTCCGCCACGCGCTTTCGTCGTTAATCTAGCCAGATGTGGTGCGTTGAACTCTGCGATTCGCTGGCCCGCTGATTAAGAGTCCGAATCTCGAACTTTGGCCGAGCGGCGAATAGTGTCGAGTGAATCTGGTCATCCCGATCGGGCACCAAATTGGGCACCAGTCTGTCGTCGAATATCGATCCAGTTGTCGACCCGCAACGTTGGCGTGGCGTCATATGTGATCCCCGGAACGGTCGTGACGCTTCACTCCGATGCGGTCGACAACTCGCCGAGCACATACTTCGCGCTGCGGAGGCCCGCGGTGTCGAAACGATCGGCGACCGTTCTCCGGGCGAACTTTGCTCTTGACGAGGCCGTGGGCGACGAGTAATCCAGGGCCGCGTCATCGGGGGGCGGCCGGCCAGGCCACATAGCCCGAGGTCGCGCGGGGCGGGAAATGTTCCGGAATCTCCCAAGGAGGCACAAGCCATGAAACGCCTGACGTCTCTCCTCGTGGGGTCGGGAGGTCTGGCTCTCGGCGTGTTCTTGCTGTCGATCGCGGGCACGAGCGCCCAGCAGGCGCCGCAGTACCCGCTGGACGACAAGCTGGCGCGCGAGCCGGCGCCGTGGACGGTGCCGGGCAAGTGGGGCAAGCGCGGCAACTGGGGCCGATGGGGCGAGCAGGACAAGCGGGGGATGCTCAACTACATCACCCCGGAGATGATCGTGAAGGCCGCGAGCCTGGTGAAGACGGGGAAGGCCTATGCCCTCGGCGAGGAACTTCACGGGGACGTCGCGCGTGTGGTGCGGCCGGCGCGTTTCGGCGTGCAGGTCATTCAGGAGCTCGATGGATACGACCGGGTGGCGGCGACCTCGGGGAGCTTCGACCCGAAGCGCTATCAGGGCGCGGCCAGCTTCACCGTCATGCACAACCACACCGGATCCCATCTGGATACGTTCGCGCACATCTACCGGGAGAACTCGCTGTTCAACAACATGCCGCCGCCGAAGCCTGCCGGCACAGAACATGGTGATGCGGCGAGCGTGAAGTTCATGGTCGGCCGCGGCGTGCTGCTCGACGTCGCGAAATACAAGAAGAGCGATCCCCTTCCCGTTGACTACTGGATCACGCTAGAGGACCTCCAGAACACCGCGAAGGCGCAGAACGTCGAGATTCGCAAGGGCGACATCCTGCTGGTGCGGACCGGCTGGCGCAAGACGTGGGACGAGCCGGACGCCGCCGGACGACTCGATGCGGCGCACACGAAGTGGCATCAGCCCCAACCCGGCGTAGGCCCCGATAGCCTGAAGTTCTTCAACGACATGGACATCGTGGCGCTCGGTTCGGACACCGCGGCGGTGGAGTGGGGATTCCCGCCGGACCCGAAGTATCAGCGAAAGGCCTTCGGGTATCTCGCGCTGCCGATTCACACCGATTTCCTCTGGAACCGAGGCGCCTACATCATGGAGATCCTCAACCTCGACGACCTCGCCAAGGACCAGGCGTACGAGTTCCTCTTCGTCCTCGGTCCGCTGCTGCTGCGCGGCGGGATCGGCGTGCCGATCAACCCGATCGCCATCCGATAACATCGTGATCGCGCGCGGGGCGTCACGTGTGACGCCCCGCCCAGCGCGCTTCCGGGGGGCATCGGCATGATCGCGCGGCCGGCAGTCGTTCTGCGGAGCGTGAAGAAGTCGTTCCCGCTCCGCGACGGAAAGACGCTCGAGGTCCTCGACATCGAGGGCCTGAGCCTTCCGGTCCGGTCCTGTACCGTCCTCCGCGGCCGGAGCGGCTCCGGCAAGACGACGCTCCTCAATCTGATCGCGGGGGTCTCCGTCCCCACCGCTGGAACCATCCACGTCGACGGGACGGAGATCTTCGCCTTGCCTGAAGCTCGTCGCGACCGATTCAGGGCCGAGCGTCTCGGATACGTGTTCCAGACGTTCAACCTGCTCTCGGCCCTGAGCGCGCTCGAGAACGTGATGCTCTCCATGATGTTCGCGGACGCTGTCCCGAAACGTGAGCAGCGCCGGCGCGCGGCCGATCTCCTAGCCGGGCTCGGTCTGGCCTCGCGTCTCTCGCACAAACCGCAGCAGCTCTCCCGAGGCGAGCAGCAACGGGTTGCGATCGCGCGAGCGTTGGCGAACGACCCACCGGTGCTCCTGGCCGACGAGCCGTGTGCCAGCCTGGATGCAACGACGGCCAGGGAGGTGCTCGCCGTGTTTCTCGCGGTGTGTCGAGAGGCGGAGAAGACACTGCTCATGGTCTCGCACGACGACTCGGTGATCGGTGAAGCGGATCGAGTTCTCGATATCGCGGAGATCAATAGCGCGGCGGGGCGGAACGGCTCGCGCGGTCGATGACGATCTTCACCGTCGCCGTCAAATACCTTCGGGCGCGGACCGTCGCCAGCGTCCTGACGGCGCTGTCGATCACGCTGGGGGTAAGTCTGGTCATCGCGAGCGTTCTCCTCACCCGCGGGATCAAGGAAGGGTTCGTCGAGGGGACCACCGACTACAACCTCGTGGTCGGCGCCAAGGGCAGCCCGACCCAGCTCGTGCTGAGCGTCGTCTTCCGCATGGACGTCGCAACGCCGAACATTCTCACGAGAACCTTCCGAGACTTGCAGGAGGACCCTCGGGTCGAGGTGGCCGTACCCGTCGCGTTGGGGGACGCCTTCCAGGGATTCCGCTACGTGGCGACGGCGCCGGCGTATTTCGCGTCATTCCCGTGGCGCCAAAAGAAGTTCTCGCTCTCGGAAGGGCGGTTCTTTCGTGACGACGCTCCGGATCGACCGACCTACGAGGCGCTGTTGGGCTTCGAGACGGCACGGCGCACAGGCTTGCGGGTCGGTGATCGCTTCTACGAGGGAGAAGAAATGGCCGAGTACCCTCTGACGGTGGTCGGAATCCTTCGGCCGACCCGCAGCGCCGACGACCGCGCCATTTTCTTCTCGCTGGCGAGCTTTTGGGGAATGAACGAGATCGCGCGGAGGATGCCGATCAAGCCCCTGACCGCCGTGCTCGTCAGAGCTAAGCGCATGTCCGATCTGCCAAGCCTCAATCGACAGCTCAACGTCTCGACGGAGACCCAGTCGGTCTTTCCGAGCGCCGTGCTGCTCACGATCTTCAATCTGCTCGTTGTGGTGGAGGAAGCGCTCGCCGTGATGCTGGCGATCGTAGCCGTTATCGTCCTGCTCTACGTGTTCGTCTCGATGTACGGCGCCACCCTCACGCGCCGGCGCGAGATCGCCACCATGCGCGCGCTTGGCGCGCGCCGCGGGACGGTCCTGGCCATCGTCCTCGCCGAGTCCTCGACGCTCGCGATCGCCGGAGGCGTTGCCGGTCTCGTCGGAGGGCATGTCGTGGCCTACGTCGGCGCGTCTGTGCTCGCCGCGAGAAGTGTTCAGGTCGCGAATCCGCTGCTCTTTGGCCCGCTCGAGCCCGCCGTTCTGGGGAGCGTCATCCTCCTGGGTATCCTCGCTGGGATGCTTCCCGCGGTCCTCGCGTACCGCACCGAGGTCGAGGAGAACCTTGCCCCGCTGTCCTAGCTCGCGGCCCGCGCCGCGGCGACCTGGCGCCATCCTCGCCGTCAGCTTCTGCGTCGCGCTCGGGCTTCTCAATCTCGTCGCGCACGGCAACGAGGTCCCACGACTGACGTTCGCACTGCTGGTGGATTCGATCAGGGCGAATTTCGGTGTGACCCAGGCCATCGGTTCGTACAACGGCAAGGAGGTCGAGATCCAAGGATTCATCATTCCGGCCGGGCCGCCCGACCTGTCGTTCTTCCTGCTCAGTCGGGTTTCGGCCCTGGGGAATTACTGTTGCGAAGTGCCGGTCGGGCAGGACGAGACGGTCTACGTGTTCGCGGCGAAGGGGGTCAAGATCGTCTACGACCCGCTGCGCGTCTACAAGGTCCGCGGTGTGTTCGAGGCGGGGATGCGTCCCGATGCGACCTATGGTCCGAGCCTCTTCCGCATGCGTAACGCCCGCGTCGAGGAGGCCGTGGGGGCGAAGATCTTCAAGGTCGGCGAGGCGCCGGAAAAGTAGTCGTCAACACGGCCAGGGCCAGCACCGCTGACCGAAAATCAAACGGGCGCTTCGGAAGCATCGGAAGCGCCCGTTTTCGGTTATGCGTTACAGCAGTTCCCGGAACGTTCTCGCGAGCCGACCAGAGAGGGCGTGCGAAAGGGGGACCCAAAAGGGGTGAGCCCTTGACATTGCCGATCACCAGGACCTATACATGGCGCGCCTGAGTTTCCCGGTAAAGTGCAATTGCTCCAGCCTGAAGGAGGATGTCAGCCTCAGGCCGCAAGTCGCAGTGAAAATACAACGCCCCCGGGTGACCAAGTCTGGTCATCGGGGGCGTTGGCGTCAGGAGCGAGCTGAGCAGACCTCGAGCTCGGGTGCTCGTGAGACAAGGAGGACGACGATGAGCGTGCTGTCAGAAGTTCTGAAGGCGAATGCCAGTTACGCGGCGACGTTTGGTGCGAAGAGCAAGCTGACCATACCTCCGGCGCGCCATTTTACGATCCTCACGTGCATGGACGCCCGGCTGGATCCGGCCAAGTACGCCGGACTTGCGGAGGGCGATGCCCACGTGATTCGCAATGCCGGCGGGCGCGCGAGCAACGACGCGCTCCGCTCGCTGGTCATCTCCTACAAACTGCTCGGCACTAATGAGTTTTTCGTCATCCACCACACCGACTGCGGCATGCTGTTCTTCACGGACGAGGTGATGCGGAGTCTCCTGGCCAGTAGCCTCGAGACCGCTGAACTCACGCCCAGTGGTTTTCGCGATGTCGGGAAGGGCCCCGGATCGACGGAGGGCGAGTTCATTGATTGGCTCACGATGAAGGATAATGCGGCGGCGGTCCTCGCCGACGTGAGGCGCATTCGGAACCACCCGTTGATTCCCCGGTCCCTTCCGATCTACGGATACATTTACGACGTACGGACGGGCAAGTTGGACGAAGTGCACGAAGCTACGGCTGCTGGCAGAGCCGTGTAGGAAGCGATGAGAACGTAACGCTACGACGAGGCGCTCTCTGGCATGTGGAGTGCTCCCCGTTGTTCTGCGCACTACTAGGAGCTTAGAGTCAAAGTCCTCGCTACGCGGTACTGAAATGCGCGTTCGCTTGCCCTCTATGTTGTAGCGCGGACTTTCGGAGAGTGCTGGAACACGACGATGCGGTCGCCGGATTCGAGAGAGCCCATCGTGAAGACAGCGTAGTTATTCTCGAGCCGGGTGACATTCTTCTGACCGGCTAGCCATGGATCGATCGGACCGAGCCCTCGTGGGCTGTCCTCGGAGCTTTCCAGATCCGGATGGCGATAGTGCATCGGGATCAGAACGCGCGGTCGCGCTGTGCGACGGATCGCCTCAACCTCGGCGTTCTTCAAAATGTGCTCTCGAGCATCGATCGGCATCATCAGAATGTCGACCGGCCCCAACTCCCGGATATTGCTCTCGGTCAGCGGACCATTGTCTCCCAAATGTGCGATCCGCAGCCCGCTGACCTCGATGCGCCACATCGTGTTCTTCTGCCCGAATTCCTTGCCCCAGGGATCGGCGTGCTTTCCACGGATGCCGGTGATGTGGAATTCGGCCACCGTATAAGCTCCCGGGTCGCGCAGCACGCGGGTTTCCCGGGTCCACGGCACCTTTAGGCCGATGAACTCACCGCCGTCGTGATCGAAGTGCGGGTGTGTGATCAGAATCGCTTCCGTCCCAAGCTCTTCAGGAAAGTCGTAACCCAGCCAGACGCGGCTCGCATACGGGTCGATCAGGATGCGGCTGCCCTCCGCGGAATGGATACGGAAGCACGCGTGCGCGATTGACTCGATCGCCACCTCGCCCGGCTTCAGTTGGAACGGCGCATCGGACGGAACGTTACCCGTCGTAATCCGGGGTCCAGATGACATCAAATTTGACTCATCTTTCGAGCGCATCGTTCTGACTCTACCTTAGGCTCTACGTCGACGGATTGCTGACGGTCTCGCCGGAAGCCGATACGCCAAGCGGCCTATCGCTTCCGGCGTTCGTGACACGCGCTTCAACTGATATCAGAATTGCTCGGGATAGCAGCCGAGCAGGTCGTGACATCTATCATGGCTGGAGCAAATGGAGGATCTCGCTGGAACTACTGTCCGCGTGACGCCTGAGCGCCACCAGGCCGACGAATGGGCGGTGGTGCTCTCCGCCGGCAACATTCCGCACCGCCTCCGCTCGAGGCTCGATGGCTGGGCGCTCATCGTCGCCGCCCGTGACGCTGAGGCCGCCCGCGAGGCCCTCGACGCCTATGATCGGGAGAACATTGCCGATACGGCGGACGTGGGCGCCGAGGCGGCGGCGCCCATTCGTGGCGCGGCCGTGGTCGGCGTCGCCGTCGGCCTCTTGCTGATTGGGTTCTTCGCCGTCACCGGGACGCGTGCCAGCCGCAGCACTTGGTTCGAACGCGGTAGCGCCGATGCCGGGCGCATCGTCGCCGGAGAGTGGTGGCGAACCGTCACCGCGCTAACGCTCCACGCCGACGCGCCCCACGTGATTGGCAACGCGGGGGCGAGCGTCGTGCTTATAGCGGTGGTGAGTCACCAGCTCGGCCCGGGGGTGGGCCTCTGCATGCTGCTCCTCGCCGGCGCCGGAGGCAACGCCCTCACCGCCGTCGTCCACGGCAGCCACCACGACTCGGTGGGCGCCTCGACAGCGATGTTCGGCGCCATAGGAATCCTCGCCGCCATGCGAGTCGTGTCCCGTGGACGCCGCCGAGCCGCGCGCAAGCTGTGGACGGTCGTCGCGGCGAGTCTGGCTCTGCTCGCTCTCCTCGGCACGAGCCCGGGCTCCGACCTCCTCGCCCATCTATTCGGGCTCCTGCTCGGCGGCGCCCTGGGCCTGGCTGCTGCGCCAGCGTTGCCGCGACCTTTGCGCTCCCCGCTGCAGTGGGTGCTTGCCGCAGCCGTGTTGGCGGTGGTGGTGGGCGCGTGGCTACGCGCCGACTCCTGAGAACCACACCCTCTGCATCTCGCGCCGCTCGTCTAGACGATAACCTTGCGTAAAGTGCTCCCATTGTTCTGCTCACCGGAGGAGTTGGGGTGACTCGCGACGATGGGTCGCTTGTAGGAGCAGGGACTGGAATGCGCGTTCTACTCCCTATATGACCTTACCCAGGCAATATCGAAAACAATATCTTCGACAATATCGGGACGCCGATATTCAAATGCGCGTTCGCATCCCGCGAGAGAGGCTATCACGGGGGTATCACGTCACCCCATCCTCGTCCTATCTCCGCGCAGGCGCAGACGCTGGAGGTCACGAAGGACTTCGCGCGGCATGATCGGCTTCGGCTGGAAACTGGCGCAGCCGCCGAGCACGACACCGGCCACGATGACCACCGCGGCCAGTGGCAGCGGAGCGGTCAGGCTGGCGCCCCCCCCAGCACATGCGAAGTGACATATAGCTCCCCTCAAGCATTACGAACGAGAGTGGTCGCCGCTGGAGCGGCGAACCGTCAGGCTGAGGTCAGCGCGAGATTAGGCGCGAGGAGGAGGAAGGGGAGCGAACGGCGTATCGAAGACGGACAGCAGTCTCGATGCAATGCCCTGAGCGCCACTGGTGTCCCTCGTGGTCGCGATGTGCTCATGCACGCCAAAGGCGAGGGCGTCCACAGTCGGCGCCACGGCGGACAGCACGGCGACGAGGGCGATTAGCGTCGCGAGGGCCCGGCTGGGCGCGTGTCCTATGACAGGCAGAGAAAAGCATGGGCCGCTGAGCCGGTTCCTATCGAACATTCGAGTCAGGCGCAGCGGGACGCCTTCAGATGGCGTGCTGGCTCAGATTCTCATCGATTCGAATCACCGAGCCGGTGTGTTTCTCCCGAAGGTCTTCGAATCCCTTGGAGTGCAAACATGCAGCGAGAATTTCGAGCGACTCGACGATACGCGGTCCCGGCCGATTGAAGTAGGCATTCCCGTCGACGACGTAGACGCGCCCGTCGAGAACGGCAGGCCAGGCGGCCGAGGGCAGCACCGTGCGCACTAAGGAGATCTCCTCGAGGGTCCGATCAAGCGGAAAGCCGCACGGATTAATCAGCACGACGTCGGGTGCGAGTGCGCGCAATTCATCCGTCGTTAGCGTCGGCGCATGATCGCCGGGCCTCGTCAGCAGCGGGATTCCGCCCGCTCGCTCGATGAGCTCGGGCATCCACATCCCACCGATCATGACGGGGTCGAGCCACTCGATCGACACGACCCTGGGGCGGTTGGTGCAGGCCGCGCTGCGCCGCGTGATATCGGAGACACGACGCTGAAGCGATGCGACGACCTGAGTGCCTTTGGAGCTGCACTCCAGCGCGTCGGCGACGCGAAGGATATCGTCCCAGATGTCGTCGAGACGCGTGGGATGGAGATTGACGATACGAATCGGCTGATGGACCAGCTTGGCCGTAGCGGCGCAGACATCACTGAACGAGACCGCGCAGACGTCACAGAGATCCTGGGTGACGATGACATCGGGCCGGGCCTCTTCCAACTGCGCAAGCTCGATCTCGTAGACCGCCAGCGCGTGCTGCAGGATCGAACGCACATCTTGATCGATCGCGCAACTTCCGCTTACCGCCCGCAAACGCGCGCGCGTCAGCGCAGGAAGACGACGCACGCTTGGGGGGAAATCGCATTCGTGCGAGACGCCGACGAGGTCCGCCTCGGCGCCGAGAGCGCAGACGATCTCCGTCGCAGACGGCAGCAACGACGCGATGCGATGGCTCATCGCGGGAACCGGTTCGAGTGACTCCTAGGCCAAACGCGCCGGCGAAGCCGAAACACGTCGCCGATAACTCGAGGCCGCGACCGTCAGGAGCTGACTCAGGCCCCATAACCCGCCGAGCGCCACGACGTTCACGCCGAGCACTTCCGCAATGATTCCCGGCGCGAAGGCCGCGGTGCCGCCGAGCATTGAGACGGCGGCGGCGTAGAGGATCGACTGGTACACCGAAAACGCGACCACGAAGACGATCATGGTCTGAATGCTCGGACGCAGACCTTGAAGGCTGCGGAGCAGCCACTGCGCGGCGAGTGTTCCCGCCAGAGCTGCGACACCGATCGCGGCGCCCCACGCGATCGTGTTGGGCGTCCACGGATAGCTCATCAGGCCGAAACCAGCCGCTTGGTTCGCGAGCCATACGAGGATGGTGCAAACGAGCGCCTCGCGCCTCGGCAGTGTCATCGCCGCGGCGACACCGAGCGCAGCGAACGGCACAACGCACGTGTAGCCCGCCGTTAACGCCGCACTGATAGCCGTCAATAATCCGATCCATAGCGCATGGATCCACCGAGCATCGGTCCGCGCCATCGGCTTCATAGCGTCACCCGCCGGTAGACGACGGTCGGGTGCTTTTGAGCCTGGCCGCACTTCTCACAGTAGAGGCGGGTCTCGTCGGGCGGCAGCCGATGCACCCGGCGACCGCATACGCCGCACAGCTCGATCTGTTCCGGGAACTTTTGCGCACCGAGGTTGTAGTCACGTTCCGACATCTCCAAGTCCTCCCTCGAAGACTGGGGTTGAGGTGGTCCGCGTCCGGGCAGGTCTCCTGACTCTCGGATCGTCCTACTCCCCGCGCCTTCCCGGCCTCGCGGCCAGTGACTCTTGCGGGTTTCGTCCCCGACTACAGTGACGGGGTCGCGGCGGCTTCGCACCGCCTTCCCTGAGCCCTCATGGGCATCCCGTTCGCTGGGCGGAGCGTATCTGAAAGCAACGCCGAGAGCAATACGCGTCGACGATGTGGCGCTGCGGCAATGACGCCGTAGCTTGGTGACCGGTCTAATCCTGACGATAGCGATCGTACCGAACTCGAGCAGTCCCACTGTTTCGCTGAATCGCCTTCGTGTTGCTCCGCTACGCGGCCCTGAGGTAGCCGATGAACACGCCGTTTCGCCGTATGACCGGAGCGTACACTTCGGATGACATGTCGCTGCAGATTCGTGCCGATCAGGAGCGGCGCGCCGTAGCGCGCCACGGGCGGCGACTTCAGTATCTGACGATTGCGTGGAATTCGGCGGAATGTCTGATCTCGATCGGTGCCGGGATCGTCGCCGGCAGCATCGCGCTGATCGGTTTTGGCTTCGACTCGGCCATCGAAGTCGCGAGCAGCCTGGCGGCCCTGTGGCGGCTGGCGCGAGACGAGGATGAAGCAGCACGCGAACGCGCCGAGCGCCGTACGCTGCGCTTCATCGGCATCTGTTTCACAGCCCTCGCGATTTATGTCGCAGTCGACGCTATCAAAGCGCTGGTCAACCGTGAGGCGCCCGCCGCAAGTGCCGTCGGCATCGCGATCGCCGCCCTCTCACTCGTCGTCATGCCGATACTGGTTCATTTCAAGCGACGGGTTGCAGCGCAGCTCAACAGCGGCGCGCTCGAAGCTGAAACACGCCAGACGGCCCTCTGCGCGTTCCTGTCAGCGATCTTGCTCGCAGGCCTAGGGCTCAATGCGTGGCTCGGTTGGTGGTGGGCTGATCCGCTCGCTGGCCTTGCCATGGTTCCGTTGATCGCAAAAGAGGGTATTGAAGCGCTGCGCGGAGAAACGTGCTGTCACCACTGACGTCACAATGAGTAAGCCCGCTTCGTCTGCCGTGGCGGAGGTGAGCCTCAAGAGCGTCTACGACGGCAGCGAGTACGCGGACGTGGAGCGTTGCCTGCTTGGCGTGCCAGGTGTCGCGGCGGCGCACCTCGACCGCACGCGGGGTGTGGCTCACGTCACCTACGATCCATCGTTGACCACTCCGGAGCGGCTCGAGGCGCAGCTCCAGCGCCGCGGTTACTCGTGCAACTGCCGTCGACGCCCGGGGTCGGTGGCACAGCCCGGGCATCCTCAGGTGGGAACGAGCGAGCATCCGGGCATGGCGCACGCCGGGACAGATCACGCCGCGATGGAGCACGGCGCGGCGCGGCACGCTGAGCATGCCGGCCACGGCGCCGCGATGGTCGCAGACATGCTCCGCCGCTTCATCATCTCGGTCCTTCTCTTGTTGCCATTGGTCGTCTTCTCTCCGCTCGGAGCCGCCATCGGGTTGCCCGGCGTGCCGCCCTTCGGTCTCTCGATGGGACTGTTCGGCTTCCTGCTGGCGACGCCGGTCGTGTGGTGGTGTGGCTGGCCCTTCATTTCGGGTGCCTGGCGCGCTCTCAGGCTCGGCGAAGTGAACATGATGACTCTGATCGCCCTCGGCATCCTCGTCTCCTACCTCTACTCGGTGGCGGCGACCTTTGTGTTCGGCGGCGAGGTCTTCTACGACGCGGCCGCCATGCTCACCTCGTTCAGCCTGGCCGGCCACTGGATAGAGATGCGGAGCCGTCTTACCACGGGCAAGGCTGTGGAAGCGCTCCTGAAGCTGGCTCCCGCGATAGCCCGTGTGAAGCGCGGTGGTGTCGAAGCGGAAGTGCCACTCGACCAGGTCGTCGTGGGCGACGAGATCGTGGTGCGGCCTGGTGACCGCGTGCCGGTCGACGGCACGGTGGTCTCAGGATCGTCGTACGTCGATGAGTCGATGATCACAGGCGAGCCGATTCCCGCGGCCAAAACCGAAGGCACGAAGGTCATCGGCGGCACGGTCAATCAGACCGGCGCGTTCAACTTCAGGGCCACCGCCGTCGGGGCGGACACCGCGCTGTCACGGATCGTCCAGATGGTCCAGAACGCGCAGGCGAGCAAGGCCCCTGCGCAGCGCCTTGCCGATCGGGCGGGGAAATACCTCGTCTACGTCGCGCTCGGATCTGGGGTCGTCGCCTTCGTCGCCTGGTACGTCTTCGGCGGTGAGGGTTTGTTGTTCGCGCTGACCGCGGCGGTCTCGACGATCGTCATCGCATGTCCCGATGCCCTGGCGCTAGCGACTCCCACGGCCATCACGGTCGGCGTCGGCAAGGGCGCGCGCGAGGGAGTGCTGTTCAAGAATGCCACCGCGCTCGAGGAAACGGCCGGGATCGATACGGTGATCTTCGACAAGACCGGTACCCTGACCCGGGGCAAGCCCGCGCTGACCGATGTCATCACGGCGGATGGATTCGTCGAGGCGGAGCTGCTGCGCCTGGCCGCGTCCGCCGATCGTCCATCGCAGCATCCCCTCGCCGAGGCAATCGTGGCCGGCGCGGCCGGACGCGGCATCGAGGTGCGAGCCCCCGAGAAGTTCGATTCGGTTCCCGGCCACGGTATCGAGGCGCGCGTCGACGGCCGGCAGGTGCTGATCGGCAACCGGAGGTTGATGGAGCGCGAAGGGATCGATGCGGGCGGCCTCGAAGGCCGTGTCCAGGCGCTCGCGTCAGATGGCAAGACCGCAATGTACGTCGCAGTGGACAAGAAGCTGGCCGGCGTCGTGGCGGTGGCCGATACCGTTCGCGACAGCGCGCGCGAGGCGGTGCGCGCTCTCCACGGCCTCGGGATCCAGACAGTCATGCTCACCGGCGACAACCGCCGGACAGCGGAAGCGGTAGCGCGCCAACTCGGGATGGACCAGGTGATCGCCGAGGTGCTGCCAGAGGACAAGGCCAGGAAGGTCGCGGAGCTTCAAGGCGCCGGCCGCGATGTCGCCATGGTCGGCGACGGCGTGAACGACGCACCCGCTCTGGCGCAAGCGATCGTCGGGATCGCGATCGGCGCGGGCACCGACGTGGCGGTCGAGACGGCGGACGTGGTGCTGGTGAAGAACGACCCGGCCGACGTCTCGCGCTCCATTCAGCTTGCGCGCAAGGTGCACGGCAAGATCAAGCAGAACCTCTTCTGGGCGGCGATCTACAACCTCATCGCGATTCCTATCGCTGGCGGCGTGCTCTATCCGTCGCTAGGCGTTTTGTTGCGACCAGAGTGGGCGGCACTGGTGATGAGCGCGTCGACGGTGACGGTGACTGCCAATGCGCTGCTTCTCAACCGTGTGCGCTTCAGAAGGGGCGGATGACTACGGACCTGCGTTCATCCACCCGAGCGCGTTCGCGTCGCTTCGGCGCGGAGGTAAAAGCTTCCGTCGGTCACCACTTTATCGCCTGGCTTAAGCCCGTCTAGGACAGGTACGAAGTCACCTGCCGGCGGTCCGAGCTTCACCGTGCGCTCAACGAACTTGCCTTCCTCCCCTTCGGCCGGGACGTACACGATCGAGCGGTCACCGATCGTCTGCACGGCGGCTCGCGGCACGACGGTGATCCGTTCCGTCGTGCCGGTCTCGATGCTCATGGTGACGAACATGCCGAGGCGAAGGTCGCTGCCACGGTTCGGCACTTCGACCCGCACCTTCGTCGTCCGTGTCGCTGCATCGACTCTCGGGTCGATGTAGGCCACGCGCCCCTTCAGCATGCGGTCAGGCATAGACGGCAGCGTGACGGTGGCCGCCGACCCGACGCGGACACGTGAGAAGTCGCTCTCGTAGAGGTCGCCGATGACCCACACGGTACTGAGGTCCGTGACGACGAACAGGTCTTGGCCGGCGAGAGACCGCCACGAGATCAGTGCCATCCGTCACGAACTCGCACAGCTGGCACTCCACGAGGCGTCGGAACATCATCTCCACATCTGGAGCGACGGATTTCTGTAACGCACGTTCTTCCACGGCTCTTCGACGAGGCACACCGGCCACCAGGGCCGTCGGTTGAACACGTTCGCATCACCGTCACTAGCTCTGAGACACGGCGACCCAAAACGCACGCCGCTAATGCACTGACGGTTCTTGAAGAACGCGACGAAGACGGGAAATAAAACTGAGAGTTTCAATCGCCGACACGGCGGGATTGAAATTCGCGGGGCAAAATCATCAAGGGAATTAACTTGGTGGCCCCAAGGGGATTCGCACGCTACTGAATGCCGCGGTCCGGGGCACCATTCCATGCGCAGCATGACCTTCCGATCCTCAAACCCGTGTCATGGTCGCGCCACGTTTTCGCCAACGAATCAGCGGGTTACCCGAAACCGCTGCTCGGAAAAAATCCGGCGGGATTAAAACACGCTGCTGAACGGGACTGTTTTTAACTGATATATTTGGTGCCCGCAAAACGTGTGAACGAGAGGATCGCATGAGACGGCGCCAGTTTATTACGCTTTTCGGGGGAGCTGCGCTGGCGCCACTCGCAGCGTTGCCTGTGTACGCGGACCCGCCCGACGACTGTAGTCTTCCGGTCGCGCGAGACGACGGCTGGCCCGTCGCCTCCGTCAATGACGATAAGCTC
>Ga0075428_100001611_pt1 | contig 24116 bp, 19 predicted proteins | sample RhiMetdeltSRZDD2_FD_75291 | JGI IMG/M metagenome (GOLD analysis project Ga0075428, IMG submission 75291) | Populus rhizosphere microbial communities from Tennessee, USA - Rhizosphere MetaG P. deltoides SRZDD2 | ecosystem: Host-associated > Plants > Roots > Rhizosphere > Soil | place: USA... | reverse complement strand
TGGCGCGTTGGGCGCCGAACCACCGCCTGACTGAGCCGTGGCGTTTTTATGTCGTAGGGCCGACGACGATGCGCTCCGTCGTAGATCTCGCCGTCGAGCTGGAAGTAGAGAAGAAAGGCGAGCGTGCGGGGCCCATCCGGCGCGCGCGCCTCGAGGCGATTCCCGGCACCTTCGTACTGACCAGTTTGCGCAGCGAGGATGCGCTGACCGACCGCGAAAACTATGCGGCTTGCTGTTGTGCTGCGCAGAACCTAATGCTATACCTTTGGCGGCAAGGTATAGGAGTCAAGTGGACGACTGGCGCTATGACCCGGCAACAGCGATTCTATGAACTGCTAGGTATCGATGCCGGGAAGGAATCGGTGGTGGGGTTCTTCTGGTATGGGATGCCAAAGGTCATTCCGACGCAGAAGCGGAGGCCGGTCGGGGAGATAGTGACGGAACTGCCTTAAATTGGGGGGCTGATGAGCAGCGTGAGTCTCGCGATTCACCGTCTAGAGCCGCAATCGGCGCGGGGCCGAGCGCGGCTCCAGAAGATCTTGGAAGCAGCGACGGAGCTGTTCCTGAAAGTGGGCTACGAGCAAACGTCGATCGACGCGATCTTGCTGCAGAGCGGTGGATCGAAGTCGACGCTCTACGCCTACTTTCCGACCAAGGAGGATCTGTTCAGGGCCGTCATCGACAGCGTCGTCGACAACAGCGACCTCGGGGTGGCGCTCGACATCAACGTCAACGCGCGCGCCGTGCTGACGGAGTTCGCCGTCGCGCGGCAGCGCATCGTACTGTCCGCACGGCATCGTTCCGTGCTGCGCCTCGTCATCGCCGAGCGCGACCGGTTTCCGGATCTCGCTCAGATTTATTGGGAACGCGGCCCGCAACGTAGCTATCGACAGTTGATCACGTACTGCGAGGCGCTACGGAATCGCGAGGTCCTGGCGATCGACGATGCCGAGGAAGCCGCCGAGTTCTTCGTCGGCATGTTGTTCCAGCGCTGGCTGAGGCCGCTCTACTACACGGACGCGCCGCCGCCGAGCGAGCTCGCGATTCGCACGCGGGCCGAGCGCGTTGTCGCGCGCTTTTGGGCCGCGTACCGCCGCGGCCCACATTGAGCGCGCGCTCGGGTTCCTAGAGCGGAACGCCGGGCTGCGCCGAGCCCTCGAGCCACGCCGCGCCTTCGGCGTATAGCTTCGCGACCTCGGGGCCGCGGAGTCCCGGAAGACCAAGGCGGACGTTGAAGCCGGCCTTGGTCTGCAAATACCCCAAGTGGCGATAGCCTTCGGGAAAACGGGCAAGCAATTGTTCGTCGAGGTCGAGTCTGCGCCCCGGCTCCACCGGATCGAGGCGGTCCTTCTCGTAGATCGGCTGACGGCGCACGATCGCCCAACGGTTCACGCGCCGCTCGAAGAAATCGTAGAAGCGGCCGGTGCAGACGGCGTCGACGACGACCCCGTCGACGCTCGCTCGCTGGCTGATCGTCATCTTCGTTTGCGCGATGGCGCGGTCGCGCTTCACCTCGACGGTCGTGCCGCCGAGGAAGTGAATGATGCTGACGCCGCGTTCGAAGCCGGCGCGGCGCGCTTTCTGAAACTCGGTTGCGGGCCCTTGAAACCAGGTCGCCGTCATCCAGGCGTCGTCATGCCAGACGGTCGCGAAGCGCTCCCAGTCGCCCGAGTCGCTCCAGAGCACCCAGTTGTTGACGACCTCGGTGATCGCGAGGCGATCGGCTAGAGCGCCGTCCATTCCGCTCAGCGCAGGATGCGGCCGGGTCCGCCCGTGACGCCGCCCGGTGGTGCCGAGCCCGGCACGATGATCGAGGACGCTTGCTCGCGCCGCAGCTCTTCGAGACGGCGCATCGTGCGTGCGAGCGCTTGCTTCGCCATCTCGCCGAACTTCGCGACGGCATCGTCGAGCGACGTCGCGGCTACCTCGAAGCTTAGCGGCAAGGCGCCAGCCGGCGTCAGCACCTGTGTTTGGCCGACGTAGAGCACGGGACGGGCCGCGTCGGTGTCGCCGGAAGGCGTGACCGGCGTCAAGCGCTGCAGCGTGCCCACACGGCGATCCGTGAATGTCTCTTCGCGATAGAGACCGGCGCTGTCCATTGCGATGTCGGCGTCGGTGAGCTCGTCTGCCATGGCTTGATCCTCATTGTTCGGCGCCGCCTCCGGGGCCGAGCGGCATAGGCTAGCATTTTCGGCTTCCGGCCGTCGCCGCGAGCTGCCATATTGTCGATCGACGCAAGGAGGATTATGAGCTTTTCGGATTCGCCGACGCTTGAGACGCTGCTCGCGCGGCGTCTGAATCGGCGCCGGCTGCTCGGAGGTGGAGTCGGCCTTGCGGCGCTCGGAGTCGTGGCGCGCGCCGCGTACCCTCAGACGGGTGAGGCGAACCTGTCGTTTCCGCGCGTGCAGCCGTCGAAGGCCGACGCCGTCATCGTGCCGGACGGTTATCGCGCCGACGTCGCGATTCGCTGGGGCGACGCGCTGTTCGCCGATAGTCCGGCGTTCGACGCTGCCGCAATCGCGCAAGGAGCGCTGCTCCGCGCGGATGCCGTGGCCGCACAGACGCGCCAGTTTGGGTACAACTGCGACGGCATCGGGCTGTTCGCTCTCGACACCGACCGGCAGCTCCTTTGCGCTAACCACGAGTTCCCGCTGCCGGCGCTCATGTTTCCGGGTTGGGTCGAAGCACGCGACGCGCGCGCGCTCGGCGCATTCGTGCGCGAGCGGCCCACCGTCGTTCAATACATGCAAGCGTCGGTCGGGTTGAGCGTCGTCGAGCTCGCGCATGGCTCGAAGTGGGCGCACGTACCGAGCTCGCGCTACAGCCGGCGAATCACGGCTCACACGCCGATGGAAATCACCGGGCCTGCGCGCGGCCACGCGCTGCTGAATCCTCGCAACGAGCGCACGCCACTCGCGCTCGGAACGCTCGGCAATTGCGCGGCGGGAACGACGCCGTGGCGTACCTACGTGACCGCCGAGGAAAACGTCGACGACTACTTCGGCAACGGCGCCGCGGCGAAGCTCGATGCGGCCACGGAGCTCGTGCATCGGCGCTTCGGCTTGCGGCAACGAGACAGCGCCTTTCGGTGGGAGTACGCCGATCCGCGGTTCGACGTCGCGGTGAACCCTGCGGAGCTCTGCAAGTTCGGTTGGATCGTCGAGCTCGATCCGTTCGATCCGACATCGCGGCCGAAGAAGCGGACGGCGCTCGGCCGCTTCAAGCACGAAGGCGCTACGACGGTGCTCGCGGCAGACGGCCGCGCGGTCGTCTACATGGGCGATGATCAGCAGTTCGAATATTTCTACAAGTTCGTGAGCCGCGACCGGTTCGATGCGGCGCGGCCGGATGCCAATCGCGACTTGCTCGACGCGGGCACGCTCTACGTCGCGCGTTTCGACGACGACGGAAGCGGCATGTGGCTACCGCTCGTGCACGGCGAGCATGGGGAGCTGACACCCGAGCGCGGCTTCGCGTCGCAGGCCGAAGTCGTGTTGCGCTGCCGCGATGCGGCCGATCGGCTCGGGGCGACGCCGCTCGACCGGCCCGAGGACGTCGCAGTCCATCCGAGCACGGGTCACGTCTATTTCTCGTGCACGCAGAACGTGGCCCGAGATCAAGGCGAGACCGCCGTCGCGGGGCGCACGCTCGACACGCGCACCGATCGTGCGAGCCCGCGCGCGCCGAATGCGGCCGGCCACATCATGGAGCTCATCGAACGCGGCGCGGACGCGGCAGCGACTGCGTTTCGGTGGGAGATCTTTCTGCTCGCCGGCGCGCCGAACGGCCAACAGCTCGTCGCGGCGCTGCCGGCCGAGCACTTAGGCTCGCTCGCGGCGAACGTCACTTACTTCGGCGGTGCAACCGACGTCGGTGAGCTCAGCGCGTTCGCGAATCCCGACAACCTCGGCTTCGACAATGACGGTAATCTGTGGATCGTCACGGATGGGGACCAGCCCGACAACAACAACGACGGCTGCTTCGCGTGTCCTACACAAGGTCCCGAGCGCGGCCACGTGCGGCAATTCATGAGCGGCCCATTGGGCGCTGAAGTGTCCGGCTGCCAGTTCACGGCGGACGGGAGCACGTTGTTCCTGACGCTGCAGCATCCCGGCGAGGCGGGCTCCGCGACGAGGCCGCAAAGCCATTGGCCGGACGGCGGCGATGCGGCGCCGCGGCCGAGCGTCATCGCGATCGAGCCGGAAGCTCGCGGCCGCAGGTTCGGGACCTAGAAGGGCAGTTAGTTCGCGCGCGCCAGCACGTGGCTCACGACGGTGGCGCCGGTGCCGCCGATGTTCTGCACGAGCGCCACGCCGGCGCCCGGCACCTGATTCGCACCCGCGCGGTCGCTGAGCTGCAGGAACGCTTCGACGACTTGATAGCAGCCGCTCGCGCCGACGGGATGGCCGCGCGCCTTCAAGCCGCCGAACGTCGCGAGCGGCAGCTCGCCGCGCAAGCCGATGCGCTCCGCGTCGGCGTACTCGAGGCCCTCGCCGGGCCGCGCAAAGCCGCTCGCCTCGAGCGTCAGCGCCGTCATGATCGTGTACGCGTCGTGCGGCTCGAACAGATCGATATCGTCGTGGCCGATGCGGGCTTGCTTCATCGCCTGCTGCGTCGAGCTCGTCACGGCCGTCAGGTCGAGAGGATCGGGGCGCCGCGCGAGCGCGAGCGGCGCCGTCGCGGCTCCCGAGCCGGCGATTCGCACGCGGCTTCGCTCGGGCAGCGCCGCGGCGACGCGCGGCGCCGCGAGGATGACCGCGCTCGCGCCGTTGCAAACCGGCGAAACGTCGAACAGTCGAATGGGATCCGTGATGACGCGCGATTGTAGATACGTCGGAAGATCGAGCGGCTTGCGCAGCAACGCGTTCGGGTTCGTGAGAGCGTTCTGATGCGCCGTGATCGCGAACGGCGCGAAGCGCTCGGACGCGACACCGTGCTTTGCCATGTACAAGCGCATCAAGGTCGCGTTCAGCGACAAGAACGACTCGCCGCAGACTCCCTCGAGCTCCCAATCCGCGGCCGTCGCGAGTGCGCGCGTCGCGACGTCGCGGTCGACGTGCGTCATGCGCTCCACGCCGCAGACGGCGACGACATCGTGAATTCCGCCCGCAACCGCCTGATAGGCCATGCGGACGGCGGCGCCGCCCGAGGCGCAAGCGGCCTCGACGGTCACGGCCTCGGTACCCGCGAGGCCCGTGTAGTCGGCGATCAAACCGCCGAGTTGCGCCTGCTGACCTAGAATGCCCGAGAGCATGTTGCCGACGTAGAGGGCGCCGATCGCCTTCGGCTCCAGGTGTGCGTCAGCGAGGGCTTCCTTGACGGCTGCCGCGCCGAGATACCGGCCGCGGCTCTGCGGATCCTTGTTGACCGCCGTTTGCCCAACGCCGGCAATGAACACGTCTCTCAACAAATCGCTCCGGGGGCGCCCACTGACGGCGCGCATCATGGCAAAGGGTCGCCGCGAATGCCAATCGCGGGCTCGGTGCGGCCGAGCCATCGGCTATCATGCAGATCGAGCGGGACAGGAGCGCGCCGTTGAGCGCCAAAGTTGCGATCGTCGTCGTTGGGTTCGGCAACATGGGGCAGGCGCTCGTGCGCGGCTGGCTCGCGAAAGGCCGTGCCGCCGACAGCATTCGCGTCGTGGATCCTGCGACGACGGCGCACGCCGTCGCACGCGAGCTCGGCGTCGCGGTCGAGGACGAGGTTGCCGCGGCCGAAGTCGTGCTACTCGCGGTGAAACCGAATCAGCTCGCCGAGGTTCTGCCACGTTGCGGAGCAGCCGCTCGCGCCGGCGCGGTGTTCCTCTCGATCGCGGCGGGAAAAACACTCCCCGAGATCGGCAAAGGCTTGGGCGGTGACGCGGCGATCGTGCGCGCGATGCCGAATACGCCGGCCGCCATCGGTCAGGGAATTACGGCGCTCGTCGCCAACGCCGCCGTGAGCCGCGCGCAGCGCGCGCTCTGCGGCGAGTTGCTCGCCGCCGTCGGTTCCATCGCCTGGCTCGACGAGGAGCGGCACATGGACGCTGTCACGGCGATCTCGGGTAGCGGCCCGGCCTACGTGTTCCTGCTCATCGAGTGCTTCGAGCAGGCGGCCGTCGAGCTCGGGCTCGGCGCTGCGCTCGCGAAGCAGCTGGCTCTCGCGACGGTCGCTGGGGCCGGCGCGTACGCGGCGAAATCCGGCGAAGCGCCCGCGGAGCTTCGCCGTCGCGTCACGAGCCCGAAAGGAACGACGCAAGCGGCGCTCGACGTGCTCATGGCGGAGCCCGGCATGCGCGAGCTGCTCGTGCGCGCCACGCGTGCGGCCGCCGAGCGCAGCCGCGAGCTCGCGAAGGTGTAGACGATGACTGGGTATTACTACGACGAGTTCGAAGTCGGCCGCGTGTTCAAGCACGCGATTCGCCGCACGGTGACGGAAACGGACAACGTGCTCTTCAGCACGATGACGCACAATCCCGCGCCGCTGCACATCGACCACGAGTACATGCGCACGCAATCGGAATTCGGCAAGCCGTTGATGAACAGCTTCTTCACGCTGGGGCTCATCGTCGGCATCTCGATCAACGACACGACGCTCGGCACGACGGTCGCGAACCTCGGGCTCGAGTCTGTGCGTTTCCCCGCGCCGCTGTTCGTCGGCGATACGGTGCACGTCGAGACGGAGGTCATTGCGATGCGCCCGAGCCAGTCACGCCCACGCAACGGCATCCTGACGCTCGAGCATCGCGGCTATAGCCAGCACGACGTGCTGGTCGCTGTCTGTCGGCGCAACGTGCTGATGTTGCGCAAGGCGGATCCCGCCTAGGCCGAGCAGCGAAGTTGCTCCGCGTTTGCCGCGCAAAAAAACGAGCCCCGCGAACGGGGCTCGTTGTAGGTCATCGCAGCGCGCTCAGTTCGGCGCGAACAGCACGGCGATGTGGTTTGCGTACAGCGTCGCGGTGCCGGCTTCATAGCGGCCGCTGGCCGTCAGCGCGATGGCGTGACCGCCGCCGCCGAGCTTCGTTGCGAGCTCCGAGCTGAACTCAACGAACGAGTCGTAGAGGCGAATGTCGCGCCCGACCGAGATGCCGTAGACCGCCCGGCCGTCCGCCGGCGGCGCGAGCGTCGGCGACATCGCCAGCGTCGTGAGATCGACGACGCGCATGCCGTCGACCATGTGATGCCGCTCGCCGATGCTCGGGTTATGGAGGTCGAGCACGAGCCCCGTCGCGCCCATGCTCGAGAACGGCGCTGTCGTTCCGGACATACCCCAGCCGATGCCGAGCAGGGTGGGTAGCTCGCGATGATCGATGACCGCGCGGCCCTCGAAGTCGGGCGGCGCGCCGCCGAACGGGCGCACGAAACCGATGACGCTCGCGGCTTGGCCGGCGGTGACGTTCGCGAGGCCGAGCGTGCCCGTCGCGACCTCGTAGTCGGCGGGGTTCGCGTCCTGCGCGACCGTGACGCCCGTGCCCGTGAAGTCGAACGCGTCGATGCCGAGCCGATCGATGCCGCGCAGATTCAAGTTCAGCTGCCCCGGCACTACGGAGTTGACGGCGCCGTGTAAGCTCGTCGGCATCATGCGGACGCGGCCGTTGGTCGCGTCGAACGTCGCCGGCGTCGTGTCGGTCGCGGGCGCAGCCAACGCGCCGAACGCGACGATCTGCTGCCCGACGGATAGCGCGCTCACGTCGAGCGCGGCGCCGACCGAGCCCTCCTTCAGCACCTTCGTGTTCGCACCGACGTCGACGAGCACGGTGCGATGAACGCGCATGACCTTATCGCGATTGACCGCGAACGCGCCTTTGACCGTGAGGCGATTGCCGTTGCGCGAGACGATGTTGCCCTGAATGGCGTCGACGCGCTCGCCGCTGACGCTATCGCCCGCGTGCACGATCTCAGCCGTGAAGCCATGATCGAGGCGCGAGAGCGTGCCGAACGCAACTGTCATCGTGCCGGCGGGCTTCGCAGCGAGCGCCGCCAGGCCGGCCGCGCCCGTCGAAGGCACGCCGTCGATCTCGAACGCCGTCGAGGCACTCGTGTGAACGGTGACGCGGCCGTGCGCTCCGTCGGGGCGGAACCACGGTCGCACGTCGACTGTATACGAGCTGCCGGCGACGTCGGCGGAGACGAGCGCGCCGCGCATGCGAAGATCTTTCTCGGCGACGGGGTCGATCTCGGCGACGATGTAAGGCCGCGCTTTGACGACGGGCGGCGATTGGCTCATGTCGACTTCGTGCGAAGAGGCGAGATCGAAATCGAGCGACAGAAGCGCGGCGCGGAGCCGACTGATGACCAAGTGCTCGCGGTCGGGGAGCTGAATGTCGAGCTCCGTAACGCCGAGCGGTGCGCCGTCGGCGCCGACGACCTTCGCGCGCACGACCTGGCCGCCCGATAGGACGGACACCTCGGCGTTGCTGTAATCGAGCTTGATCTTGCCGCCCACGATGTCGCCGGGCGCGAGCGTGGCGACGGCGAGCAGATCCGACAGCTCGGTGAGCTGCGCGAAATCGATTCGCGTCGCCGCGGGCAACACTTCCACGGTGCCGCCGCCGCGCCGCTGCAGGGTGATCGACAGGACGTCGACCGCGTAGCCGACGAAGTCGCCATCGGCATCGGTTAGGCTGATCAGCAGCGTGCCGGCATCGGAAGTCGCTGCCGGCGGGCTCGCCGGCGACGGGTTGCCGCCGCTCGAGCCGCCGCATCCCGCGAGGCCGACTGCGGCGAGCGCGGCGATCCATGAGGTGCGCAGCATTCTGCGCATCCGCGTGTGAGACGTATCCATCTAGAATCCTCCCTGGGAAAAAGACTAAAGCACCTTGGACCGAAGCAACGCGGCGCCTCCGCCGGCGGTTGACGCGTTATGCTCGGACGGCGAGTTTGCTTGTAATCTGTCGCTTTGCTGTCAGAATGCCGCTAGGCGACAATCGAATCCAACCCAATCAAGAGGTTGCGCCATTTAATGAGTGCCCGGGCTGAAGACGGGGCAAGCGCTGAGAGGGCAGACGAGACGTCACCGGGCGAACGGTCGCTTGGCCGTCCCCGTACCAAGTCTTTGACCCCCGGCCTGGATCTACTCTCCACGAAGATCGCCGTCGAGCTGCAAAGCATGACGGCGGCGACGGTCGAGGAGCGGATCCCTGCTGCGCTACAAGCGCTTGCGGATGCGTGGGGTGCCGACTCCATGCTCGTCACGCTCGTCGACGGAGCGGCGGCCACGTTCAGCAAAGTCTATGCGGGGCGCTCGACGTTCTCGGCCTGCAATCCCGATGTGCTCAAGGACCGGCCGCTCGACGAGTTTCCGTGGCTGAAGGCGCGGCTCGACCATCTCCGCTTGCTCGAGATCCGGGACACGGCTAGCCCGTCGTCCGCCCAGCGCGAGGACGCGGAACGTTTGGCCGGGTTCAACATCGGCGCCGCTCTCTACGTCGGCTTTCATATCCGCGGACGGCTCGCGGGGGTTCTCGGCGTTTGGAGCGCCGCGCCGAATCCTGAATGGTCGGCCGAGCAGCAACTCGCGCTGAAGCTGCTCGGTGCGAGCTGTGCGAGCGGTCTCGAGCGCATCGAGCTCAGCGAAGTTCTCGCGAATGTGCAGGAGCGCGATCGGCTCGTCACGGCCACGGCGAACGACGGCCTTTGGGACTACGACGTGCGCGAGAACTCGATGTACTTCTCGCCGCGCTGGCGCGCGATGCTCGGTTACGCCCACGATCACGACGTGCCCGAGTGGCGATTGCTCGTGCATCCCGACGACTTGGCGCACGTGCAGACGCACCTGCGCGAGCACCTCGAAGGTAATACGGAGATCTTCGAGAGCGTGCATCGTATGCAGCACGCGAGCGGCGAGTGGCGCTGGGTACAGAGCCGCGTGCAGGGCAGGCTCGACGACAACGGCCGCTTGAAGCGGCTCGTCGGCGTCGAGACCGATATCACCGAGCGCAAGCTCTACGAAGAGGCTCTGTTCCGCGAGAAGGAGAGCGCGCAGATCACGCTGCAGTCGATCGGCGACGGCGTCGTGACGACCGACTCCGAGGCGCGCGTGCAGTACCTGAATCCCGTGGCATCCGATCTCACGGGCTGGCGGCTCGACGACGCGGTCGGCCGCAGCATCGACGAGATTTTTCGCGGCTTCCACGAGGAAACGTGCGAGCCGATCGAGAACCCGGTCGGCGTCGCGATGCGCCGCAACCGCCCCATCAAGTCGGTGCGGCCGGCGCTGCTGATCCGCCGCGACGGTAACGAGCTCTACATCGAGAGCACTGCGGCGCCGATTCGCGACCCACTCGGCAACGTGACCGGCGGCGTGCTGGTCTTCCACGACGTCAGCGAGTCGCGCGAGCTCAACCGTCGTTTGAGCTACGCCGCGAGCCACGACGTGCTCACGGAGCTCGTCAACCGGCGCGAGTTCGAGCAGCGCCTCGAGCGCGCGCTGAAGAGCGCCAAGGCGCGCGAGACCTCGTACGCGGTTCTCTATTTGGACCTCGATCAGTTCAAGATCGTCAACGACGCGTGCGGTCACAACGCGGGCGACGCATTGCTGAAACAGATCGGCTCGCTGCTCAAGTCGAAGATCCGTTGGCGCGACACGCTCGCGCGCTTGGGCGGCGACGAGTTCGGAGTGCTGCTCGAGAGCTGCACGATGGACGAGGCGTTGCGCACCGCCGAAGCGCTGCGCGAGAACATTGCCGACTATCGATTCACTTGGGACGATCGCACGTTCCGGCTCGGAGTCAGCATCGGCGTGGTGCCGATCACGGCGTCCACGGACGACGTCGCGTCGCTGCTGTCGGCCGCCGACAGCGCGTGTGCGGCCGCGAAGGAAGCCGGCCGCAATCGCGTCTACAACTACCAAGAAAACGACATCGACCTGATGAAGCGGCGCAAGGAAATGCAGTGGGCCGCCCGCATCAGCAACGCGCTCGACGAGAACCGCTTCGAGCTGTTCCGGCAGACGATTCAGCCGCTACAGGCCAACACCGCCCTTCACGGCGCGCACTACGAGCTACTGATTCGCATGCGCGACGAGCAGGGCCAGCTCATCGCGCCGGGCCTCTTCATCGCCGCCGCCGAACGCTACGGCCTGATGACGGCGATCGATCGCTGGGTCATTGCGCAAGCGTTCACGTGGCTCGTATCCGAGGCGGACGAGCGGGAGCGGCTGTCGCTCTGCGCGATCAATCTCTCGGGCCAGAGCCTCGCCGACGAGAAGTTTTTGCCGTTCGTCATCGAGCAGTTCAAGCGGAGCGGTCTCAGCGGCTCGTGCATCTGCTTCGAGATCACAGAGACGGCGGCGATCGCGAGCTACAGCCAGGCGAATCGCTTCATTCACGCATTGAAGGAGCTGGGCTGTCGATTCGCGCTCGACGACTTCGGCACGGGGTTGTCGTCGTTCGGTTATCTGAAGCACTTCCCGGTCGACTTCCTGAAGATCGACGGCAGCTTCGTCAAAGAGATCCTCCACGATCCGATCGATCGCGAGATGGTGCGCTCGATCAACGAGATCGGGCACCTGACGGGCAAGCAGACGATCGCGGAGTTCGCCGAGAACGCGGAGATCATCACGATGCTGCGCGGAATGGGCATCGACTACGCGCAAGGCTACGGCGTCTCCGAGCCGAAGCGCCTCCTGCAAGCCGTCGCCTAAGCGCGCCCCGGCGCGTGAGCGCTAGGCACAACACGACGTCGCGAACTCTTCGGTACGCCAAATTTGGCTTGCTGAGCGCCTTTGCTGCGTTTGCGGCAGACGACTTGTCCGCCATGAACGTACCATCTGTTGGTCGCAGTGAGGGTTTGGCGGAGGAATTCCATGTTTTTCACGCGAGCGGCTGCAGTGTTGGCATCGGCGATCAGCGTGGCTCCGCTATCGCTGCTGGCGCAGGACTTCGAGCTAATCGAAACAGTCGATCGGCCGCTCGTGCGACAAAACCCCAATGAGCTGGCCATAGTCGTAGACGCGGACACGGAATGTCAGATTGGATCGGACTTGCTCACGGACACTGCAGTCGCTGTGCTGCGTCGAGGGGGCCTACGTAGGATCGAGCCGTCACGCTTTAGCCGCGACTTCTTCGCGCTACACGTCGCTGTCGACTGCGCGCGGGGCGCGTTTCTAGTCGAAGTGGACTTCATCGATCGCGTTCCCGCCGCGTCGGCTGCAGGGGCGGTCGGCCCCGCGGTTCGATATATGCCCGGCTATCGCATCTTCGGTCCGCTCGACACCCCTCAGCGAACTCTCGCCGCAGCAAAGCGTTCCGTAGAGGCAGCCATCAACGAGTATCTCCGAGCCAATTTCACGACCGCCAGCAGGTAGCCCTCCGCGGACGGATTCGGCGCCACGACGGTGCATTTGGGCGGCTCCGCGCGGAGTTGGCGCGGCCGGCTAGGAGGCTCGAGCTCGCGCCGGTTAAGCGAAGCGCATCGAGAAGTCGATGGCGCGGACGTGCTTCGTAATCGCGCCGATCGAGACGAAGTCGACACCCGCTTCGGCGATTGCACGCAACGTGCTCGCATTCACGCTACCGGAAGCTTCCAGCGATTGGCGCTTGCCGCTGTGTGAGTCGCGAAGCTTCACACCCGCGCGCATGGCGTCGATCGAGAAGTCGTCGAGCATGATGCGGTCGGCGTCGGTCGCCAGTGCCTCGAGCAGCTCGTCGAGCGATTCGACCTCGACTTCGATCAGCACGTTCGGCGACTGGCGCCGCGCGGCCGCGACGGCTGCCGTGATGCTGCCGACGGCGGCGACGTGATTCTCCTTGATGAGAATCGCGTCGAAGAGCCCGATGCGGTGGTTGTCGCCGCCGCCGCAGCGAACGGCATACTTCTGCGCGAGCCGTAGGCCGGGGAGGGTCTTGCGCGTATCGAGGATGCGCGTGTGCGTTCCGACGACGATGTCGACGAGCGCGCGAGTGGCCGTGGCCGTGCCCGAGAGTGTTTGTAGGAAATTCAGCGCCGTGCGCTCGCCGGTGACGATGCTACGCGCCGGTCCGCGCAGCTCGCAGACGACCGTGTCGGCCGCGATCGGGTCGCCGTCGGCTGCCTGCCAGCTCACGGTGACGCGGCCGTCGAGCTGCCGAAACGTCTCGTCGAACCAGGCGCGGCCGCACAGCGTCGCGGGCTCGCGCGCGACGACGCGAGCGACGCCGGGCGTGTAGCGACCGATCAGCTCGGCGGTGAGGTCGCCGTCGCGAAGATCCTCTGCGATGGCTCGGCTGACGACCGTTGCGATGTCGGCGGGTAGGGCGGGGGGCGGCATCGGTAGATTCTTGCGGCTAATAAACGAAAAGGACCCGGAAAAGCTTGCGCTTCGCCGGGCCCTCGAGTCGAGCGGTTCGATCTACGCTTAGAGGAAAAACCCGCCGTGGCCAAAACCGACCATGCTCATCAGCATCGGAATCGACAGAACGGTGTTCGTGCGCGACGCGAGGAACGCGATGCGGCGAGCCTTCGCGATCTCGTCGGCCGTGGCTTCGACGAGGCCGAGAACCTTCTTCTGGTTCGGCCAGATTAGCACCCAGACGTTGAACAGCATGATCGTGCCGAGCCACGCGCCGATGCCGATGTTGATGCCGGCCGGTTGCAGCGTGAACGCGGGGACGAACAGTCCGGCGCGCGCGAGATACGCGGCGCCCGACAGCCACGTCACGACGGCGCCCCAGCGGAACCACCAGAGTGCACGCGGTGCCACGTACTTGCTGATGCCCGCGCCGCCGGGACCGCCTTGGTCCTTCGCGGCCGCCGCGAGCGCCGGAACCTGCACGAAGTTGAAGTAGTAGAGCAGCCCGATCCAGGTGATGCCGGCGAGAACATGGATCCACACGATGAGGCTGAGTTCGTTGACCTGGACGCCCATCACGACGAGCGCGATGACGACGGCGAGAACGATACCGGTGATGATCGTTCCCTGGATGGTATTCAATGGGTTCATGTGGGACCTCCCCCTTGCGGGACTTGACGATATTCTTGCGTTGTTAGTAGCACTTTGGTGCGGCCCCTTGCCCCGCCCCAAAGAGTAAAGAAGAATAGGTGAGACACCGACTCAGTTCAATGTTGCGAGCGCGCTCGCATGAGCGGTGGCAACACGAGGATCGATACCATGGACGTCAACGAGCGAATCAAACAGCAACTCACGAGCTACCCCGTGTTGCTCTATATGAAGGGTACGCCGGATTTCCCGCAATGCGGTTTTTCCGCGAAGACGGTCAGCGTCTTGCGCGCCGTCGGTGCGAAGTTCGCCTACATCAATATCTTCGAGGACCCCGAGGTTCGCGAGGGGCTCAAGGCCTATTCGAACTGGCCGACGTTTCCGCAGCTCTATGTCAACGGCGAGCTGATCGGCGGCTGCGACATCACCGTCGAGCTCTATCAGTCCGGCGAGCTGCAGAAGCTCTTGAGCGAGGCTGCCGCGCCGGCCGCCGCGGGGTAGTGGCCTAACGCCCGTCGTACACCGCGCGGAAGCGGTTCACCACGGTACAGAAGAGCCGTGCCGTCATCTCGGCGTCGTAGAGCGCCGAGTGCGCGCGATCGTCGTGCCACTCGAAGCCTGCGGCCGTCACGGCGCGGCTCAGCACGGTCTGGCCGAAGGCGACGCCCGCGAGCGTCGCCGTGTCGAAGCTCGAGAACGGGTGGAACGGATTGCGTTTGATGCCGGTCCGCTCGACGGCCGCGTTCAAGAACTGCAGGTCGAAAAACGAGTTGTGGCCGACGAGCACGGCGCGCGTGCAGCCGGTCGGCTTCATCTCTTTGCGCACCTCTTGGAACAGCGAGCGCAGCGCATCGCCTTCTTCGATCGCGGGCCGCAGCGGATGGAATGGATCGATGCCCGTGACTTGCAGCGACGCGGGATCGAGCCGTGAGCCTTCGAACGGCTTCACGATGTACCGGTGTTGACCGCTCGGCTCGAGGTCGCCGGCAGCGTTGAACCGCACGAACACAGCGGCAATCTCGAGCAACGCGTCGGTCGCGCAATTGAAGCCGCCCGTCTCGACGTCGATGATCACGGGCATGAAGCCGCGGAAGCGAGTCGCGATCGCCGACGTTTGCGACTCGATGACGGGCGCTTCGGCTTCGTCGTGGCTCACGCGTCGAGCCTTTTCTTGAGATCGTCGGCGCTGCGCGTCGTCCGTGTCAGCAGCTCGACGGTCAGCCGCACGCCGAAGCCCGTGATCTCTGTCGGTACGTGAGCGAGCCCGCCTTTGTGCTGGCCCGCGCTCAGGTCGACGTGGATCCACGGAATGCTCTTCGGCACGAAACGCGACAGAAAGCGCGAGGCGAGGATGTGGTCGCCCGCCGACTCGGCGCTGCATTGCTTGATGTCCGCGACTTCGCTTTTCAGGAGCTCGTCGTAGTCGTCGTCCATCGGGAACGGCCAGACGCGCTCGCCGCTGTCGGCGCCCGCTTGCTGCAGCAGCGCATTGGCTGCGCTGCGATTCGCGAATACGCCCGAGTAGCGTCCAGTCAGCGCGATCTCACAGCTTCCCGTCAAAGTCGCATAGTCGATGATGACGCCCGGCTTCTCGCGCGCCGCGAGCGCGAGCGTATCGGCGAGCACCATTCGCCCTTCGGCGTCGGTGTGGATCACCTGGATCGTCGTGCCGTTCACGGCCGTGACCAAGTCTTGCGGCTTGTACGCCTCGGCTCCCACACGGTTCTCCGTGATCGCGAGCCAAGCGTCGATGCCGAACGGCACGCGCAGCTCCGCGAGCGCGAGCAACGTGCCGAGCGCCACGGCGCTGCCTTGCATGTCCGTGTGCATGTCGAGCATGCCGAGGAACGGCTTGAGATTCGTGCCGCCGGTGTCGAAGACAATCCCCTTGCCGACGAGCGCGAGACTTGCCGGTGCGTTGCGCGTGGGGCGATAGCGCAAATGCACGATCCCCGCGTCGCGCGTCGCGTTGCCGCTGGCGACGGCAAGGAACGCGCCGGCCTTGAGCTTGCCGAGCTCGCGTTCGCCGAAGAAGCGCGAACGGATGCCGTGCGCCTTCGCGATCTGTTCGATCGCTTTTCGATACGCCGTCATCGTCAATACGTTCGGCGGCAGCGCGGTGAACCAACGCGCGACGTTGTTGCCCAACGTCTGTGCGCGCGCCGTCGCAAGGTCGATCGCGCTGCGTGCGCCGAATAGGCGTACGGTCGCGAGGAGCTTGGGCGAGCGTTCTCTCTTGAAACTAGGCAGCGCGAACGCGGCGGCCCCGGCCGCAGCTAGCAGGCTTTCGGCTGCCGCGGCTTCCTCCGCTTCGGAGAGTCCGGCTAGGACGATGCCGAGCGAGCGCGGCTTGTCGCGTAGGCTCTCGCGCACGGCTTTTCCCGCCCACGTCAGGGTCGCGAAACCACGCGCGCCCTTGAACGTCGCGACCGTCAGGCCCGTGGCGCGATCGTTGGCCGCGCGCGAGCTGATCAGATCCTCGTCGCTCTTGCGCGCGCGTGCGAGCAGCCCCGCGAGCTGCTTGCCGTACGGCAGCCGCACGAGTGCCGCCTCGTCGTTGCGCGGCGCGACGACCAGCAGATGGTCGAGCTCGTCGAGCGCCACGCGTGTCGGCGCGGATGAAGTCACCGTCGCGCGGAGCGGTGAAAAATCGGGAAGTTCGATCATCGGGCCAGTATCGAATGCGGCGTTGCGACGCGGGAGTCTTGCCTTGACCGTCTTTCCACAAAACCCGCATCATAGCGCCGCTGGAGCGGGGGTCAGGTGGCGAACGGGGCTCGCATCCTAACAGGATTCGTACTGGTGAGTCGGAAATGAGGCCTAATTCGTCACACGTGAATTTGGAGTACGGCTATTCATGGCGACTGCAAGACCACTGCCTCTGATCGCTCTCCGCGGTGACGATTTCGACCCGGAGGAGACGCAGGAGTGGCTTGAGTCGATCGATTCCGTTCTCCGTGTGCACGGAGCGGAGCGAGCCCACTTCTTACTTGAGTGCATGATCGATCACGCTCGCCGCTCGGGCGCGTATCTGCCGTATAGCCCCAACACGGCGTACTTGAACACGATTCCCGTAGGTCAGCAGCCGGAGTATCCCGGCGACCGCGCCATCGAGCGACGCATCGAGGCCTACATCCGCTGGAACGCGATGGCGATGGTAGTGCAGGCGAATCGCGTGAGCTCGGAGTACGGCGGACACATCGCGAGCTATGCGTCGTCGGCGACGCTGTACGAGGTAGGGTTCAATCATTTTTGGCGTGCGCCAACACCGGAGCACGGCGGCGACCTCGTGTATTTCCAGGGTCACTCGTCGCCCGGCATCTACGCACGCGCGTTCTTGGAAGGCCGCCTCGACGACAACAACTTGAATCACTTCCGCCAGGAAGTCGCGGGCAAGGGCGCCGGCTTATCGTCGTATCCGCATCCGTGGCTGATGCAGGAGTTCTGGCAGTTCCCGACCGTGTCGATGGGGCTGGGCCCCATGATGGCGATCTACCAGGCGCGCTTCATGCGCTACCTCGAGGCTCGCGGCATCGTCCCGCCGCAAGATCGCAAGGTCTGGTGCTTCCTCGGCGACGGCGAGACCGATGAGCCCGAGTCGATGGGCGCCATCACGATGCCCGTGCGCGAGCGGCTCGACAATCTGATCTTCGTCATCAACTGCAATCTGCAGCGGCTCGACGGGCCGGTGCGCGGCAACGGCAAGATCATTCAAGAGCTCGAGGCCGCCTATCAGGGTGCCGGGTGGAACGTCATCAAAGTCGTCTGGGGCTCGCGCTGGGACCCGCTGCTCGCGCGCGACGAGCACGGCTTGCTGCGCAAGAGAATGGAGGAGTGCGTCGACGGCGAGTATCAGGCGTTCAAGGCCAAGGGCGGCGCCTACACGCGCGAGAACTTCTTCGGCAGCAACCCCGAGCTCAAAGCGATGGTGGCGCACCTCTCGGACGAGGACATCTGGCACCTGAACCGCGGCGGCCACGATCCCGCGAAGGTCTATGCGGCGTACCACGCGGCGACGCATCACGAAGGACGGCCGACCGTCATTCTCGCGAAGACCGTCAAGGGCTTCGGCATGGGCGAGGCCGGCGAAGGCCAGAACATCACGCACCAGAAGAAGAAGCTCGACGCCGACGACTTGCGGCAGTTCCGCGATCGCTTCCACGTGCCGATTTCCGACGAAGATCTCGCGGCGCTCAAGTACTACAAGCCCGCGGATAGCAGCGAAGAGATGCGCTATTTAAAGGAGCAGCGCAAGAACCTCGGCGGCTCCTTGCCTGCACGCCGCACCAAAGTCGAGCCGTTGCAGGTGCCGGAGCTCGAGTTCTTCAAGAGCCAGCTCGAAGGCAGCGGCGATCGCGAGTTCTCGACGACGATGGCGTTCGTGCGCATCCTGACCTCGCTCGTGCGCGACAAAGGCATCGGCCCGCGCATCGTCCCGATCGTGCCCGACGAGGCGCGAACCTTCGGCATGGAAGGCATGTTCCGCCAGGTCGGTATCTATTCGTCGCTCGGTCAGCTCTACACGCCGCAAGACTCCGACCAGCTTTCGTATTACCGCGAGGACAAGAAAGGCCAGATCCTCGAGGAAGGTATCAACGAGGGCGGCTCGTACTGCTCTTGGATTGCGGCCGCCACGTCGTACGCGAACCACGGCGTGCAGATGATTCCTTTCTATATCTATTACTCGATGTTCGGCTTCCAGCGCATCGGCGACTTCGCGTGGGCCGGCGGCGACTCGCGCGCCCGCGGCTTCTTGCTCGGCGGCACGGCCGGCCGCACCACATTGGCCGGTGAAGGGCTGCAACATCAGGACGGTCACAGCCAGCTCGTCGCGACGACGATTCCGAACTGCCGCGCCTACGACCCGTGCTTCAACTACGAGCTCGCGGTCGTCATTCAGGATGGACTGCGGCGCATGTGCGTCGAGCAAGAGAGCGTTTTCTATTACATCACCGTGATGAACGAGAACTACGCTCATCCGGCGATGCCCGAAGGCGCGCAGGACGGGATCCTGCGCGGCATGTATCGGCTCAAGGCGGGTGGCAAAGGGAAGGGCAAGAGCAAGGCGCGCGTGCAGCTCTTGGGCTCGGGCACGATCCTGCGCGAGGTGCTCGCGGCGGCCGAAATACTCGAGGAGCGCTACTCCGTTCCGGCCGACGTCTGGAGCGTCACGAGCTTCAGCGAGCTGCGCCGCGAGGCGCTCGACGTCGAGCGCTGGAACGCGCGCCATCCGGACGCCGAGCCTCGCACGAGCTACGTCGCGAAGTGCTTCGCCGGGACGAAAGGCCCGTTCGTTGCCGCTACGGACTACATGAAGCTTGTCTCCGATCAGATTCGCCAATGGGTGCCGGGCCGCTACGTCGCGCTCGGCACCGACGGCTTCGGACGCAGCGACGGCCGCGCGCCGCTTCGGCATCACTTCGAGGTCGACACGAAGTCGGTCGTTGTCGCCGCGCTGAAGGCGCTCGCCGATGACGGCAGCATCGACCGCGGCACGGTGACCAAAGCGATGACCGATCTCGGCGTCGATCCCGACAAGCCGAATCCCGTCACCGAGTAACTCGTCGCCGCACCGTGGAAGTCGTCGTACCCGATCTTGGTGATTTCGCCGACGTAGAGGTCATCGAGGTTCTCGTAAAGCCCGGCGACTCCGTCGCCGCGGAGCAAGGGCTCATCACGCTCGAGACCGACAAAGCGACGATGGACATTCCATCGCCGACCGCGGGGAAGATCACCGCAGTCAAGGTCAAGACCGGCGATCGCGTCTCGGCCGGCAGCGTCATCGCGACGCTCGAGTCCTCCGACGCGAAAGCTGCAACGGCGCCGCCGCCGGCGGCCGACCCTCGACCCGAAGAAGACCGCACGGTGCGCCAGCCGAAGCTCACACCGACGCAGCCGCCGGCGGCTGCGCGCGAGCCGCGGGTCGTCACCGTGCCGGACCTCGGCGACTTCTCGGGCGTCGAGATCATCGACGTGCTCGTGAAGGTCGGCGACGACGTTGCCGCCGAGCAGGGCCTGCTGACGCTCGAGACCGAGAAGGCGAGCATGGACGTGCCGGCGCCCGAGGCGGGCAAAGTTCTCGAGCTCAAGGTCGGCGTTGGCGACAAGGTGTCGACGGGCGATCCGTTGCTCACGCTCGCGCCGAGCGGTGCGGCCAAAGCAGCAGCGCCGGCGAGCGCACCGGTGGCACCACAGCCGTCCGCGCCGAGCGCGAAGCCCGCGCCGCGTTCCGCAGCGCCGGCGCGCAGCGCTGCGTCGAGCGCGCCGACGTCGTTCGGCGAAGCGCACGCGAGCCCATCCGTGCGCAAGCTTGCGCGCGAGCTCGGTGTCGACTTGGGCCGTGTGCGCGGCTCGGGCACGAAGAACCGCGTCACGGCCGACGACGTCAAAGCGTTCGTCAAAGAGCTGATGCAAGCCGGCGGCCCTGCCGGCAGCGCGTTGCCGGCGGTTCCCACCGTCGACTTCGCCAAGTACGGCCGCGTCGAGACGGAGCCGCTGTCGCGGATCCAAAAGATTTCGGGCCCGCGGCTCCATGCGAGCTGGGTCAACGTTCCGCACGTCACGCAGCACGACGAGGCTGACATCACGGAGCTCGAGGAGAAACGCTCGGCGCTCAAGGAGCAAGCGCAAGAGCGAGGCATCAAGCTGACGCCGCTCGCGTTCATCGTTCGCGCGTGCGCGCTCGCGCTCGCGGAGATGCCGCTCTTCAAATCGTCGCTCGCGCCGGACGGCGAGAGCCTCGTGATGAAGCACTACACGCACATCGGCTTCGCGGCCGACACGCCACAGGGGCTCGTCGTGCCGGTCATCCGCGACGCGGACAAGAAAGATCTCTATGAGATCGCGAAATCACTCGCAACGCTGAGCGAGCGCGCCCGCACCGGCAAGCTCCAATCCGAGGACATCACCGGCGGCGTCTTCACGATCTCGAGCTTGGGCGGCATCGGCGGGCGCTTCTTCACGCCGATCATCAATGCGCCCGAAGTCGCCATCCTCGGCGTCTCGCGCAGCGCATGGCAGCCGGTCTACCGCGACCTGGCCTTCGTGCCGCGGCTCATGGTGCCGCTGTCGTTGTCGTACGACCATCGCGTCATCGACGGCGCGAAAGCCGTGCGGTTCACGACACGGCTCGGCGAGATTCTCGCGAACCCCGGCCAGCTCGTGGAGGCGATTCCGTGAGCACGGTCGAAGTGCGGATCCCCGAGCTTGGGGATTTTCCCACCGTCGACGTCATCGAGGTGCATGTAAAGCCCGGCGACCGAATCTCCGCCGAGGATCCGCTCGTCACGCTCGAAACGGACAAAGCGACGATGGACGTGCCAGCGCCGCAATCCGGCACCGTCGTCTCCGTCGCGCTCGCGAAAGGCGCGAAGGTTTCCGCCGGCGATCTCGTGTTGACGCTCGAGGCGGCCGACGGAGCGGCAGCCGAGCCCGCCGCGCAACCCGCGGCTGCGCCGCCCGCGCGCGCCTCGACTGCAAGCCCGCCGCCGCGCGCAGCCGCGCCGAGCGCGTCGCGACCGGCGGCCGCGGCCGAGCCGCCAGCGGTTGCAGCGCCTCCGGCCGGCAAGCGCGTCGCCGTGATCGGCGCCGGGCCCGGAGGCTACACGGCCGCTTTTCGCGCCGTCGATCTGGGCCTTACGGTCACGCTCGTCGAGCGCGGGCCGACGCTCGGCGGCGTCTGCTTGAACGTCGGCTGCATTCCGTCGAAGGCGTTGCTGCACGCCGCGCGCGTCATCGAGGAAGCGCATGAGATGGGCGCACGCGGCATTGCGTTCGGCGAGCCCAAGATCGACACCAAGAAGCTCGTCGACTGGAAAAGCGGCGTCGTTCGGCAGCTCACGAGCGGTCTCGACACGCTCGCGAAGCAGCGCAAGGTGCGTGTCGTGCGCGGCACAGCGCGCTTCACCTCGCCGAAGCAGCTCGAAGTCGAGCGCGACGGCGGCCGAGAGCTCGTCGACTTCGATCAGTGCATCATCGCCGCCGGCAGCGAGCCGAGCGCGCTGCCGGGTCTGCCGAACGATCCGCGCATCATCGACTCGACGGGCGCGCTCGAGCTCAAGTCGTTGCCGAAGCGCATGCTCGTCGTCGGCGGCGGCATCATCGGCCTCGAGATGGCGACCGTCTACGACGCGCTCGGGGTCAAGGTGTCCGTCGTCGAGCTGACCAAAACTCTCATTCCCGGCTGCGACCGTGACTTGGTCAAGCCGCTCGAGAAGCGCATCAGCAGCCGCTACGAAGCCATCCTGCTCGGCACGCGCGTCACGAAGATGGAAGCGAAGAGCGACGGCATCGTCGTGCACTTCGAAGGCGATCAAGCGCCGGCCGAGCCGCAAACCTACGGCCTCGTGCTCGTTGCCGTCGGCCGCAGCGCGAACGGCCGCAAGATCGCGGCGGAGAAGGCCGGCGTCGAGGCCAACCAGCGCGGCTTGATTCAAGTCGACAAGCAGCAACGCACGAACGTGCCGCATATCTTCGCGATCGGCGACATCGTCGGGCAGCCGATGCTCGCACACAAAGCGAGCCACGAGGGCAAGGTCGCGGCCGAGGTGGCGGCAGGCTTGAAGAGCTTCTTCGACGCGCGCGTTGTGCCTGCGGTCGCGTACACGGACCCCGAGGTGGCGTGGGTCGGCCTTACCGAGGACGAAGCGAAGGCGCGCGGCGTCGCGTATGAGAAGGGCACGTTCCCGTGGGCGGCCAGCGCGCGATCGTTGACGCTCGGTCGCGGCGAAGGCCTCACGAAGCTGCTATTCGATGCGGGCACGGGCCGCTTGCTCGGCGCCGGCATCGTCGGCATCAACGCCGGCGACCTCATCGCCGAGGCGGCGCATGCGATCGAGATGGGCGCCGATGCGGCCGACATCGGCCTCACGATTCATCCGCATCCCACGCTGTCCGAGACGCTCGCCTTCGCGGCCGAGGCCGCCGAGGGGACAATCACGGATCTCTACGTGCCGAAGAAGCGGCACTAGCGGCGACGAAGCGCGCCAAGTCGTAAGCGGCGCCCCGTCAACGGGCCGCCCGGAAGCCGCGCACGGCCGCCCACCCGAGCCAAACGAAGAGAGCGAGCACCAGCGCTTGCGTCAGCGCAAACGGAGGCTCTTGCTGCGTCGGTGCGAGCTGCGCGAGCGCGGGCGTCTTCGCAAAGAGCTGCACGACGAGCACGAACACGTTGAGGTAGGTCGCCACCACGGCCGTCACGGCGTACGCCGTGCGCCAGCCGCGCGCGAGCTTCAGCCCGTAGCGCGCCGCGAGGCAAACGGCCAGGACGACGAGCGACAGTGCGCCGACGATATGCGCCGGCGAGACGGCCGAGGATGGAAAGCCGAAGCCCGTGACGCTCGTTAGCGTCGTGGTCGCTAGGAATAGTGCGGTCCAGGCCTCGAGTCGTGCGCCGGCCATCAGTCCGCCGATGACGACGAGGCCGGAGAGGATGCCGACGACGCTGATGAGGACGTGGATCAACGTGAACGTCGGTAGATCGAAAATCATTGTTCTTGTCTCCGCGGTTGGTTGCAGCGAGCTCGAGCCCGCGTCGCCACTCTAGCAGGGCCGGAGGCTGCTCTCGCCGGCGTTTCACCTGTGTTACGCTCGCCGCCATGTTGCGCGAGCGAGCTCGGCCTCCTTCAATTAGCGCTGCAGTCTGTCCACTTGCGATTGCCATCGTCGCCGTCCCGTCCCCGGCGCTATCGCAGGCCGCGGCGTCGGCGGAGGCCAAGGCCGCCGCGCACATCGATCCGAGCTGGCAACCGCCACTCACCGCGTGGGGGCAACCTGATCTGCAGGGAATCTGGACGACGGACGACATGCGCGGCGTCCCGCAGCAGCGCGCGGCTGAGTTCGGTACGCGTCAGCACCTGACCGACGAAGAGTTCGCGACGCGCGGAACGCAGCGCGAGGGCGCGCGAGAGACGCAGGATCGCGGCGCCGTCGGCACGTTCCGCAACGAGGAAGGCACGCGCACGTTCGGCTACACGTCGATGGTCATCGATCCGCCCGACGGCCGCATCCCGCCCGTGTTGCCCGATGCGCGGCAGCGGCGCCAGGCGGGCACGTTCGGCGTCGGGCCGTTCAACACGATGCAGGATTTCAGCCTCTACGATCGCTGCATCACGCGCGGCGTCGTCGGCTCGTTCGGGCCGGCCGTCTACGGCAACGGTGCGCGCATCCTGCAGACGCCCGACACCGTGGCGATCTCGTACGAGATGGTCCACGACACACGC
>Ga0075428_100001610_pt1 | contig 24126 bp, 20 predicted proteins | sample RhiMetdeltSRZDD2_FD_75291 | JGI IMG/M metagenome (GOLD analysis project Ga0075428, IMG submission 75291) | Populus rhizosphere microbial communities from Tennessee, USA - Rhizosphere MetaG P. deltoides SRZDD2 | ecosystem: Host-associated > Plants > Roots > Rhizosphere > Soil | place: USA... | reverse complement strand
GCGGGAGTAGAGTCCTACCTGCTGGAGATCACCGATCTGACTCCCGAACAGCTGCGTGGCATCGTGCAGCGCGCCATCGGAACCGGAGATGAACTCATGAGTACTGCAGAGAGATTGCGCAGAGAAGGCAAGGCACAGGGCGAAGCTCTCGGTCGCAACCAGCAGGCAATCGAGACTGTCCTGCGGTTGCTGGCGCGGCGCTTCGGTGCCGTGCCCGAGACCGTCGTGCAGCGCGTGAACGCGGCGACGCTGGCCGAACTCGACCGTTGGACCGACCGCATCCTCGACGCGAAGACCCTCGACGACGTGTTCGAGGTGGACTGACCTTCCTGTCCGGCGTGACGCTTCGCGCGGTGACCACGGCCTTCGCCTCGCGGGCAGCCGAGTCACGATCTCGGGCATTGGACCCAAGTGCGCCAATCGCGCCGCCCGTCCCGCCCTAGGGGCCTTGCCGGCTGCTGCGCGCGACCCGAGGATTCCGCGATGAACGCACGAGGGCTCTTGTGGTGCGTGCTGCTCCCCGTGGTCGCCGCGGCCCAGGCCGAAGTCGACCGCGACAAAGACGGCCTCTCCGACTTCGCCGAGATCCACAAGTATCGCACCGACCCGAAGAAGGCCGACAGCGACGGCGACGGCGTGCCCGACGGCGACTGGCTCGAACGGCGCGAGTACCAGTACACGATCCGCACCGTGCTGCAGGTGATGCGGCCCGTGACGATCGAGTGGTTGAACGACGATCACCAGGACGCGCGCGTGCTCGACGAGACCGCCGAGTACGTCGAGCTCGAGGTGATCCACTATCCGTTCACGACCGTCGCCGCGTCGATCGCGGCCGACGCCGACTGGCGCCGCACGGCAGCGAAGATGACGGCGTGGACGGCGCCCGGTCCCACGGCCGACTGGACGCCGGCCATGCAGAAGCAGCTCGTCGCGACCCTGCAGAAAGACGGCATCGACAGCAAGGCGCTCGACGACAAGACGCTCGTCGAACGCGCCAGCAAGTGGCTGTGCGAACACGCGAAGTACGCCGACTCGTTCACGACCTTCGTCACGGCGTTCGACAGCAAGGGCAAGCCGTTCCTGCCGCCGGAGCTCGCGGCCGCGGTGCCGAGCGACGCCGCCACGTTGCAGCGCCAGTGGGAACGCGACATCTCGGCGCGCGGCATGTTCGAACACGGCCAGCGCGGCAGCTGTTCGTCGTCGTCGATCTACCTGAACGGCTGCCTGCGCGCGCTCGGCATCCCGACGCGCATCGTGTTGTGCGTGCCCGTCGTCGACGCCAACGACGCCGCCGAGATCACGATGCTCGAGCGTGGCCTCACGCACCACGAACTGCGCGGCAAGGTCGCGCCGGCGATCCGCGCGCTGATCAACTCGTGGAGCTCGCACTCGTTCAACGAGGTCTTCGTCGGCGGCCGCTGGCGGCGGCTCAACTACGACAAACTCGGCCAGGACATCCTCGAACCCGGCATGTTCGGCCTCATGACGCACGTCGCCACGTTCTCGGACTGGGCCGACGCGCGCATGCCGGAGACGATCGGCAAACGGCAGGCGCTGCGCCGCTACGGCGATCTCTTCGGCACAGCGAACCCGTATTCGTGCATCGCGCTGCGCGACCAGTTCGGCGCGCACTGCCAGATCGCGAATCCGGCGCCGGAGCCGATCGTAGGCAAGGTCACCGACGTGCAATGGGGCGACGGCGAAAAGGTGCCCGCCGACATCCGCGCGTGGTTCGCCGAGCGCGACGTGTTCGGTCTGCTCGCGCGTGTCGAGGGTCCCAAGAGCTCCGACGAGATGACGCGGCTCTTGGCCGAGGCCGACCTGCGTGTGCTGCTGGTCGGCAACGGCGTGCCGACGCTCGGCGTCGGGTTCGACGCGCGCGCCTTCTGGTGGAAGAACGACCACGCGCTGGTCGTCGTGCCGTTCGGCAAGGCGGACCAGAACGAGCTTGCCAAGGACACGCCGTATCGTTTCGTCGCGCGCAACCAGAAGACGAGCGGTTCGTGGCAGATCGCCGACGCCGCCAAGGTGCCGCCGCGCAAGTGAGACACGCAGGTAGCGACGTGGCAGTGGCAGGAGCTCGCGCGCCGTCCTAACGTGGCGCGGTTCGGGCCGAACGCCCACGAGCACATGCCATCCGCAACTCCGACCGACTTCCCCCTGATCGAACGCGTAACACGCCGCGCCTTCGCGCACATGATCGCGATGATCCATCTGGCCAACGAACGGCCCGATGCCGACAAGACCGACCCGAAGGTCGGCGGCCACCCGGCCGCCTGCGCGAGCAGCCTCGACTTCCTCTCAGCACTGCACCTGCTCGTGCGCCGGCCCGGCGACTTCGTCTGCTGCAAGCCGCACGCATCGCCCGACGACCACGCGCTGCATCACGCGCTCGGCCTGTTCCGGCACGCCGATGGTCGCTGGTTCGACGAAGGCGAATCCGAAGCCGCGATGGCGCGTCTGCGCAGCTTCTCGCACGACGGCGCGCCGGTGTTCCAGAGCTACCACGCCGAAGCGGATCCCGACAGCTGGCGCTTCTTGCCGTCGGGCTCGGTCGGCATCCCGCCCGTGGCCGCAGTCTACCTCGCGCTTGCCTTCCGCTACGCGCGCCAGCACGGCTGGGACGTCGATCAGCCGCACTTCTGGTGCATGATGGGCGACAGCGAGTTCCGCGAAGGCTCGCTGCTCGAGGTGCTGCCCGAGGTCGCCGAGCGCGAGCTCGGCAACGTGACCTGGATCATCGACTACAACCGGCAGAACCTCGACGGCACGCGCATCCCGAACAACCGCGGTTTGAAGGGCACCGACGCCGACCGCATCGAGGGCACGGCGGTCGCGAACGGCTGGGAGGTCATCCAACTGCGCCACGGCAGCTTCCGCGAGAGCGTGTTCGCGCGACCGGGTGGCCAGGCGCTGCGGCACGTCTTCGAGCACGCGTTGACCGACTACCACTACCAGGCGCTGTTGTGGAAACGCGACCCCGGGCAGATGCGCGAGGCGGCTGGCCACGACAAGAGCGGCGCGAAGGTGCTCGCGACGCTCAGCGACGAGGAGGTCGTCCGCCTGTTCTTCGATGTCGGTGGCCACGATCTCCCAGCGATCGTGCGTGCGTTCGAACAGAGCCGGCAGGACGCGTTGCGCCCGACGCTCGTCGTCGCCCACACGATCAAGGGCCTCGGGCTCGAGTGCGTCGCCGCGAACGGCAACCACTCGGCGATGCCCGACGAGAGCGAGGTGCAGCGCATCCTCGCCGCGCAGGGGCTCTCGCTCGAACGCCCGTTCGCGCGGTTCGCCGCGGACAGCGACGAAGGCAGGTTCCTCGCGGCGCGTGGCCTCGCGATGCGCGCGGGCATCGAAGCGCTCGAGGAACATCGCGCGAACAACCGCCAGATCGTGGCCGACCAGATCGCCGAGCACGGCGGCATGCCCGCGAGCCTCGACATCAACCTGAAGCTCGCGCCGACCGCGCACACGCAGTGGATGTGGGGCCAGCTCGCGGCCAAGCTCGTGCGCATCGGCGTCTACGACGAGCTCGCGAAGGCCGGCAAGGAGACGAAGGCCGGCAAGGCCCCGACCGCGGACGAGGCGAAGTGGCATCCGCTCGCCGACCTCATGATGACGATGGCGCCCGACGTCGGCACGTCGACGAACATCAATCCCGGCATGGACGAGAAGATCTTCGGGCCCAAGCACGAGGAGAACTGGGAGGCCAAGCTCGACCTGCACGAACGCCTGCGCCCCGAGCTCGCGCCAACCGACGAGGCATGGACGAGGCACATCCGCTTCGAGATCGCCGAGGCAAACTGCATGTCGGCCGTCGGCAGCTTCGGCAAGCTCGACTGGTTCGCGGGCATCCCGTTCCTGCCGCTGATGACGGTCTACGACTTCTTCATCAAGCGCGCGCTCGACCAGCTCTACTACAACCTCTACTGGAACAGCTCGTTCGTGCTCGTCGGCACGCCGAGCGGCGTCACGCTGTCGCCCGAAGGCGCGCAGCACAGCTGGAAGAGCGACATCCAGATCCCGAACCTGATCACGTGGGAGCCCGCGTTCGCGATCGAGATGGAGTGGATCCTCTGCGACGCGATCCGCCGCCACTTCTCGCGCAACAACAAAGGACGCAGCGGCGTGCTGATCCGTGCCGTGACGCGCGGCATCAAGCAGGGTCTGCTGCTCGAGTGGTTGCGCCGCCAGGCGCGTTGGAAGCGCGACCTGCCCGCGGGTGCCCACCTCGGCCTGATCGCAGCGGACGGCGGCCTGCGCGAGGCCGAGGTGCCGCACGCGCCCGACAACGAGATCCTTGCTCTGTTGCGCGAACACGCGCTAGCGGGCGGCTACCGCCTCGTGGACTGGCGCGGCTACCGCGGCTACGAGCCGGGCGAGAACGTCGTCGAGCTCTTCGTCATGGGCGCGCTCGTGCCCGAGGCCGTGCGCGCCGCGGAGATGCTGCTCGACCGCGGCGTCTACGCGAACGTCACCGTCGTCACTTCGCCCGACCTCCTGTGCGGCGAGCTCGCGCGAAGCAACGGCTACGAGCACCTCACGCGGACGCTCGCCGTGAACGGCCGCCTGCACCTGCGCGCTTCTGGTGGAGACAGGGCCGGCAAGGATCCGGGCTCGCCGCTCGGTCCTGGCGACGCGATCGGCCTCGCGGGCCGGCGCGTGCCGATCGTGTCGGTGCACGACGGCGAGATCGGCCTGCTCGACAACCTCGGCTCCGTCGTCGGCGTGCCGCAGGTCGCGAAGGCCGTCGTCAAGTTCAGCAAGTCCGGCACGCCAGCGCACATCTACCGCTACCACGGGCTGCACGACGAAGGCATCGCAGAGGCCTGCGGCGAAGCCCTCGCGCGGACAGCGCTCGAACAGGTGCAGCTCGACCCCGACGCCCTGGCCCGGCTCCGGGTACAACCCGACGCCTCGGCCGGCGACTGGCGTGAACTCTGGCCAAATCCGGTGTAGACATGGTCGCGCGCCGTAGAGGCGCCTCCTTGTCCAGGAGCTCCTCATGACTGCCTATGCACCCTTCCACGCCCGCCGGTCGAGTGCGCTGCCGACGGTGATCGCCGGCGCGGCGTTCGTCCTGGCCGTCTTCCTGCTGTTCGACCGCGGCGGCTGGTGGACGCCGCCCCCGAGAGCCGAGGCGCGCGAGGTCACGGCACGCGGCGAGCTCGCGCCGCTCGAGCAGACGTTCATCGAAGTGTTCGAGCGCTGCTCGCCCTCGGTCGCGCACATCACGACCCGGAGCCTGGTCGGCACCTGGAACGGTGTGGCGCAGCAGGACGGCGCAGGCAGTGGCTTCGTCTGGGACGATCGCGGCACCGTGGTGACCAACTACCACGTGGTGCAGGGGGCGCAAAACGTGCGCGTCGCCATCGGCAATCGCTCGTTCACGGCCGAGGTTCTCAACGCCTCGAAGGACTACGACCTCGCGGTGCTGCGCCTGCGCGGCGATGTCTCGTCGCTGCCGCCGATCAAGATCGGCTCGTCGAAGAACCTGCGCGTCGGCCAGATCGCGATCGCGATCGGCAATCCGTTCGGCTTCGACCAGACCATGACGACCGGCATCGTCAGCGCCTTGAACCGGAACATCCGGACCAACGACCGCAACAACCTCTCTGGTCTGATCCAGGTGGACGCCGCGATCAACCCCGGCAACTCGGGCGGACCGCTGCTCGATTCGGCGGGCCTGCTGATCGGCGTGACGACTGCGATCTACTCGCCCAGCGGCGCCAGCGCTGGCATCGGCTTCGCCGTGCCCGTCGACACCGTGAACGAGGTCGTGCCGGGCCTCATCGAAGGAGCCGCCAAGACCACGGCGCCGTCCGGCCCGCCGCGGCTCGGCATCGGCAACATGACCGGGTTCCGCACCTGCCCCGTCGACCTGCCGGAATTCAGCCGCGGGGCGATCTTCACCGAGGTCACGCCGGGCCTCGGCGCAGAGGCCGCCGGCCTGCGGCCGTTCGCGGTCGAGGAGAATGGCACGGTGACGCAGTGGGGTGACGTCATCGTGGCCATCGACGAGCTGCCCGTGCGGATGTTCGACGAGATCCCGCGCGCCTTGAAGGGCAAGACCGCGGGCCAGAAGGTCACGGTCCGCATCGTCCGTGGTATGCCCAACGCACCACGCCTCGAGACCGTGACGGTCGCGCTTGGCCAAGCCGGCAACTGAACGCGCTCCGGCCGCACGGGCCGCGCGGATCCGCGCCGACCTGCTCGCGCACGGGCCGCTGGTCGACACGCTCATCGTGCCGGTCTCCTGACGGCGCTCAGTTCGCTTCGACGGCACGACCGCACGAACGGCCCCGCCTCACCTCACCGCGGCGCGCGTCTTGGCTGGCTAGCGCTTCTTGCAGTACTCGATCCACTGCATCTCCAGCTCCGACAGGCTGGCATGGTAGACCGCCTGCGTCGCGCGCTCGATCGCGATGCTGTTGTTGTCCGGCACGTACCCGATTGCGTGCACCCACTCCTGGAACTTGTTCTTCCCCCACTCGCTCTCGCGCAGGAACTCGATCAGCAGCGCAGCGAGCGCGTAGTGGGTCGCGGCTTTGTCCTCTCCCTTCTTGTCCTCGCGCGATGGGTCCGCGGCGAGGAGATCCTCGATGCGGATGAACTCGGCGAGCGGCGTGTGCTTCTTGTTCTTCACCGCACGGGCGGCTTCGTTGCGGTCGTTCCGCTTGGTGGCCATGTACTCGGCGACTCCTTCCTGGAACCACGAACCACCGCCCGACAGCCGCAGGCGATTGTCGAAGATCTGGTGCGTCGCCTCGTGGATGTGAACGGTGTCGCCGGCCGCCTCGAACCAGGTCGCGTAGAAGTCGCCGCTCGCCACGCCGGCGGACTCGCGCGCTTCCTCGACCGTGGTTTCGAACGCCTTGGCGTAGAACGCGAAATACTCGTCAGACGTGCGGAACAGGAAGATGGGCATCAGCATGCGCCCAGCCACCTCGGGGAAGGGGTAGGTCTTCTGAATCGCGGCGTAGCACTCCTCCATCCGGTCGGCGAAACGCTGCCCGCCGTCCGAGTTCGTGAGGACGAGGTAGTGCTTCGAGCGCAGGATCTTCTTGAGCTTCTTGTGCGTTGCCGGCGGCGCGTCCTTCAGCCACCGAGCCTTCGCCTCGTCGTCCGTCCACTGGCTGCCGCGCGTCTTGCCGTTGTAGACGACGCCGCGCTTCAGGAACTCGAGAACCACCGCTTCGTCCGCATCGGTCGGTGCCGGCCTCGCGACGACCTCCAAGCAGTAGCCGTGCTTCTCGAGCAGCCCTCCGAGCGTGTAGTACTTGCCCACCATCTTCGTGCCGTCTTGCACGCGGAACGGCCCCCAGCCCAGCGCGGCGTAGGGAGCCCAGCCGAAGCTGCCGCTGACCAGCTCGCTCTTCTCGTACGCGAAGCTCGGATCCGTGCCCTCCGGGGGACTCCTGAACTGCTCGAGCGCATGATCGCTGACGTCCTCAGGCTCCAGGAAGCCGAAGTCGGTGTTCGGGAGCACGGACAACGCGATCTCGACGTCGCAGCCGCCCAGCTTCCCCTTCCAGCTGGCGCCGCTCTGGTTGCCCGGCTTCTCGCCAGACGTGACGTCGGTGAGCTGCGCCGGCAGCGTGATCACGAGGCCCAGATCCGGAAGGTTCTTGCTGATCGCCTTCCGCGGCCCGCCTTCAGGGTTGCTCGCTTGCGCGCACAAGGAGGGCGCTGCAAGGACGGCGACGAGCGTTAGTCTCGCGAGCGCGAAGAAGGAGTGAGACAGCATCGACGATCCTGCGAAACGAGATGTTGGGGGCAACTCACAGCCGCGCGAAGCGGACCGGCGGAACGCGCGCAGGCGATTCAAGCTGCTTCGCCTGAGCGAGGAGTTGTGCGGCGAGGCAGCTGGCGGCGATCGTTGCGACAAGACGAGTGGGATCGAGCATGGTCCTCCGACGGTGCGAGGAACGGAACACAGCCACCATAGCGGTTTCGCGTCGGCTCGGGGTGGCGCCTTGGCCAGGCGCGCGCGCACTTCGACGGCCCGCCGCGCGGCCATCGGCCCGCTCACTTGGCCAGCATCCCACCGCCGCGCCGCTTGCAGCGCAGGTCGCGCATCTTCGGCATCGCCTTGAGCTTCGCCTCGACCGCGTCGTCGAGCCATTCCTGGCCCGACACGTCGAGCACTTCGAGATGAGACGCGGCGAGCAGCATCGGCACGCAGGCAGCCGTGAGCAACCGGCAGCCACGCAGCTCGAGCTCGCGCAGCGCGGTGCCGGCGAGCACCTTCCCGAGCGCCGCGTCGCCGAGCGACGTGCACTGGAACAGGTCGAGCTTCTGCAGCTGCGGCACGCGTTTGCCGAGCGGCTCGGCGGCCGCTTCGTCGAACGCGCTGCTCCACGCGAGCGACAGGTTCTCGAGCGTCGGCGGCAGCGCAGCCGTCACCGCGGAACAATCGCCTGAACGGATCGACACCGCGAGGCGACGCAACGGCCGCGACGACAGCGCCTCGAGGCCGGCCGCCGTGATCGACGGGCATCCCGTCAGCAGCAGCTCGCGCAGCGCCGGCAGCGCCGCGAGCGCACGCAACACCTCGTCGTCGGCGCCACCGCCCGGTTTGCTCGCGAGCACGAGCTCGGCCGACAGCATCTGCTCGATGCGGCTCCTCGCCGCGGGCGGTAGGTCCTCGCTCGCACCGCCGCCGATGCCGCAGCAGTAGCGCAGGTCGAGGTGCTCGAGCCGCACGCACGCCGCGAGCGCGCGCAGGCCCGACGAAGTGAGCCGACCGCAGCCGCGCAGCGACAGCTCGCGCAGGCCCGGCACCGTCGCGAGGCTCGCGACACCGCCGTCGGTGATCGTGCCGTCGAACGCGAGCTCGAGCGCCTGCAGCGACGGCAGCCGCGCGAGTGCTCGAGCGCCCTCGTCGCCGATCGCGACGAGCGGCAGCACGAGACGCGTCAGGTTCGGCAGTGCCGCGAGCGACGCGAGCCAACCGGGTTCGATCTCCGTGCGGAATCCGAGCCGCAGCTCGCGCAGCGAGATCTGCTCGCCGATGCGCTTGAAGTCCGCTTCGGTCAGCTGCGGTCCCGGCCGATCGCTCGCGTCGAGATCGAGTCGCTCGAGCCGCGGTGTGCGGTCGAGCGCTGCGGCGACGCCGGCCTTCGCGCCGGCTTCAGGCGACTCGGGCCACGCGCGGAGGCGCAGCGCCCGGCAGGCGCTGTCGAGGCTCCCGATCGCCGCCGCCTCGGTCACGACGGTCCACTCGGGCGCCAGCAGTCCCGGCGCGGGCTTCCCCGGATCCTGCGGCAACGCCGCGGGCACGGTCTCGGGAGTCGCGCGCGAACGCGCGAGCAGCGCGGTGCCGACAGCGACTGCGAGTCCCGCGGCGATGCCCGCCGCGACGAGCCACCGCGGCCCTTCGCGCCGCGCGTCCTCGGCCGGCCACTGCCCTTCCGCCGCGCGCTGCCGCACCACGGCCGCGACGTCGAACACTTCTTCACCGCCGAGCTGCTCGCGCAGCGCCTGCTCGAGACAACGTTCCTGCGCTTCCACCGACGCCTTCATGCGAGCCTCCGTTCGATGCACAGCCGCAGCAGCTCGCGCGTCCGCTGCAGCAGGGTCTTGATGCCGTTCGGCTTCATCGCCATCGCGGCGGCGACGGCCTCGCGCGACATTCCCTCGCCGTAGAACAGCTCCAGCGCCTGCGCGGCGCGCGGCGCCAGCTCGCCGCGGCAGACGCGCAGCGCCTCGAGGTGGCGGTCGCTTGCCTCGGGCAGGCCGTGCGCGACGAGCAGTTCGAGCACCTCTGTCGCCGTGCGTTCGGCCGCGCGCCGGCTGCCGCGCACGCGCTGCAGCCACAGGAAGCGCGCCGTGCGCAACAGCCACGCGGTCACCTCGGCGTCGCCCAGATCGACGATCTGCTTGCGCCAGGCGAGCAGGAACGCGTCCTGCACGAGCTCCTCGGCGAGCGCCGGATCGGCGCCGACCGCGCGCAGGTAGCGCCAAACGTGCCGCTGGTGCCGCCGCACGAGGGCCTCGAGCTGATCGAGGCCCTGGCGGCGGGCCGGCGCTGTCGACGGAGCAAGCACGGTGGGAGATCGCCCGAGGCCCGCCCAGGGTATTCGCAAAAACCCGTGCGCACCAAGCCCTCGCGTCCACAGCCGCTGCGGCGTCTCCTCGGGGAGCGGCTCAACTGCCGAGCGCTTCGAGCTTCCTCTCGACGATCTGCTCCTTCGGGTCGAACCCCGGCAGCCGGATGTGGGCTGCCGTCGCGGCATCGAGGGCCGCTGCGGGCGCGAGGCCGACCAGTTCGCTCTCCGCGACCTTGACGCCCTTCGCGGCCGCCATCTTCGCCGTGGCATCGAACACCGTGCGGATCGACGTCGTCTCGTAGTCGAGCAGGTTCATGCTGACCTGCGCCTGCTTCTTGTCGTCGAGGAAGAATCCCATCGCCTGCACCTTCTTGAAGCCCCCGTCCTTCTCGCGCACGGCCTTCGCGATGTCCTTCGCGATCTGCACGTCCTGCGTCGCGAGGTTGACGTTGTAGGCGATCAGGAACTTGCGCGCGCCGACCGCGACGGCGCCGGCAGTCGGATGCATGCGCGCGGGTCCGAAGTCCGGCGTGTACTCGGGGTCGGTGCCGACGAGCGCCGACAGACCTTCGAACTCCTTGTTGCGGAAGTTGCCGAGCACGCGCCGCGACTCGCGGGTACAGGCCTCGGCGTAGAGGAACACGGGCAGCTCGAGCTCCGCGCCGATGCGCCGTCCAACGGCGCGCGCCGTGTCGACTGCGTCCGCCATCGTCGCACCCGCGAGCGGCACGAACGGGCAGACGTCCATCGCGCCCATCCGCTTGTGCTCCCCCTTGTGCGTGCGCAGGTCGATGAGCATCTTGGCCGCGGCCGCGCCGCGCACGGCCGCCTCGGCAATCGCGGGCGCCGGCCCCGCGAGCGTGATCACGCAACGGTGATGGCTCGCATCGAGCTCGGAGCCGAGGCACTTGACGCCCGGCACCGCGGTCATCGCGGCGACGAGTTTGTCGACGACGGTGCGATCCTTGCCTTCGGAGAAGTTGGGAACGAACTCGAGCAGGGCGGCCACGTGGAGATTCCTCGGGAAGACGAACCGTGGCGTATCCGCGGTTCGTCCGCCTTTCCAGTGCAGGCTCGCGCCGTTGCACCGGCCGCGGCGCGGCGCCATCGTGTGAGGGTGTCCCCGAGCGGCAAGAAGACCCTCGACCGCATGCTGTCGCGCGCCGGCCTGTGCTCGCGTTCGCAGGCGCGTGAGGCCATCGCCGCGGGCCGCGTGCGCGTGAACTCCCGCGTCGTGCGCGACCCCGACCTGTGGATCGATCCCGTGCGCGACAAGGTCGTCTGCGACGGCGAGTCGCTGCGCGCGCGCAGGAAGGAGGTCTGGATGCTGCACAAACCGGTCGGCTACGTGACCACGGCGAACGATGAACGCAACCGGCCGACGGTCTATGCCCTGATGCCCGAGGACATGACGTGGCTCGGCCCGGTCGGACGCCTCGATCAGGACACGTCGGGGCTGCTCTTGTTCACGAATGACAGCGACTTGGCCAACGAGCTCACCGATCCGGCGAGCAAGCTGCCGAAGACCTACGAAGTGCGCTGCAAGGGCCTGATCGCCGACGACGCGATCGCGGCACTGGCAGCCGGCGTGCCGCTCGACGATGGCCGGACGCGGCGGGCCCTCGTGCAGCGGCTCCACGGCGACGACGGCTCGACGATGCTCCGGCTCGTGATCACCGAGGGGCGCAATCGCCAGATCCGACGCATGGTGGCCGCGATCGGTTCGAGCGTGCTGACCCTGCACAGAACCAAGTTCGGACCGCTGCAGCTCGCTTCCCTGCGCGAGGGAGAGGTGCGCCGCCTGACCCCGAAGGAGGTGCAGGCGCTGCGCGCAGCCGTCGCTGCGGTCCACGGGCAAAACGACAGCAGGCGTCGCAGGGCAGGCGACGCCTAGTACCCGCTCGCCTGGCCGTCCTTGCGCGACTCAGAGGCTCCGAGATAGACGCGGTTCTTCCTGTCCCACATGATCGCCTGGTAGCCGCCGAAGCCGCCGTTGCCCGCGCGCAGGTCGTGGCCGCGCTGCACCAGCGCACGCGACGTCGCGTAGGGCACGCCGCTTTCGAGCTCCACGAAGCCGCCGTCCTGCATGCGCGGGTGGTCGTAGTCCGACGAGCCATCGTGATGCCAGCGCGCCGTGTCGCCGGCCTCCTGCAGGTTCAGGCCGAAGTCGATCAGGTTGCAGACGATCTGCACGTGGCCCTGAGGCTGCATGTCGCCCCCCATCACCCCGAACGCGAGCCACGGCTCGCCGTCCTTCATGACGAAGGCCGGGATGATCGTGTGGAACGGACGCTTGCCGGGCGCATAGCAGTTCGCGTGGCCCGGCTCGAGCACGAACATTTCGCCGCGATCCTGCAACGTGAACCCGAGCCCCGGCACCGTGATGCCGCTGCCCATGCCACGGTAGTTGCTCTGGATCAGCGACACCATGCTGCCTTCGGCGTCGGCCGTCGTGAGGTAGATCGTGTCGCCGTCGTGCAGCGCGGGATTGCCGCTGTCGTAGGTGCGCGCGGCGCGAAGCGGGTCGATGAGCTTGCGCCGTTCGGCCGCGTAGGTCTTCGACAGGAGCCCCTTGAGCGGGATCTTCGCGAACTCGGGGTCGCCGTAGAACTTCGCGCGATCCTCGAACGCGAGCTTCTTGGCCTCGATCATGACGTGCAGCGCTTCGGGCGATTGCAGGCCCATCGCCGCGAGGTCGTAACCCTCGATGATGTTGAGCATCTGCAGCGCGGCGGTGCCCTGGCCGTTGGGCGGCAGCTCGAAGACGTCGTAGCCGCGGTAGTTGACCGAGACGGGATCGACCCAGGTCGAGCTGTGCCGCTCGAAGTCGATCTTGCGCAAGAAGCCGCCGTGCTCGCGCATGAAGGCGTCGATCCTGTCGGCGATCTCGCCGCGATAGAACGCATCGCGGCCCTTCGCGGCGAGCATCGAGAGCGTGTCGGCGAGGTCAGGGTTCACGAAGACCTCGCCCTTCTTCGGCGCGCGGCCATCTTTGACGAGCGCTTCGCGCGACGAACCGGCTGCGTTCGCGCACCAGGTCTGCAGGAACGCGCCGGGCAGCTGCTCGGCCTTCGCGTTGCGCACGCCGACCGCCCAGAGGTGCGCGATGCACTCGGTGACGGGGAATCCGTCGCGCGCGTAGCGGATCGCGGGAGCGAGCACGTCGCGCATCGGCAGCCGGCCAAACCTGCCGTGCAGCTCGAACCATCCGTCCGCGACGCCGGGCACGCTGATCGGCAGGAAGCCGCGCTGCGGAATCGTGGTGCGACCGAGCTTCTCGAGCTCGCGCTGCAGCTGGTCGAAGCTCAAGCCGAGTGGTGAATGGCCCGACGCGTTGAGCCCGTACAGCTTCTTCGTCTTGCCATGCCAGACGATCGCAAACAGGTCGCCGCCGAGGCCGCAGCCCGTGGGTTCCATGAGCCCTAGCGCCGCGTTCGCCGCGATCGCGGCGTCGACCGCGCTGCCACCGGCCTTCAGCACGTCCACGGCGATCTGCGTCGCGAGCGGATGCGAGGTCGCGGCCATGCCGTGTTGCGCGATGACCTCCGAGCGCGTCGCGAACGGCCGTCCCGTGATGCGGTCGATCTGCGCGAACACGGAACAAGGCGAGACCGCAAGCACGAGGAGCGCTGCGAGGCGTACAGTCGTCATGACAGAACGCTGGCCCGCGCCCGAGTCACGGTCAAGTGGCTCCGTCGACAGGATTGCAGCCAAACGAGGGACTCAGGCGGCTTCGAACAGCTCAGCGCCTTCGCGCTTCGCAGCGGCTCGCAGCGCTTCATCGAAGGTCGCCAGGGGAGCCTTCTCCCGCAACGCGAGTTCGAGGTAGGTCGCGTCGTAGGCGGACAGCTGGTTCCTCCGCGCGAGCGGCATGACCCGGTCGAAGGTGGTGGTCGCACAACCGAGGTCGACCTCGATGCTCAGATCCTCGAGAAGCCGCAGGCACTTCTTGACACCTGCCTCGTCGATCCGCTTCTGGCGTTCTTTCACCAGCAGCACGTTCCCGACCTCGAGCTGCCAGATGGCCGGCCCGAGCATCCGCGCACTCTTCAGGGCCAGCAGGACCGGCTTCGCGCGCTCGAAGAGTCCTGGCTCGCCCAGAACCCAACCGAACACCACCGAGACGTCGACGACGATGCGCGCACTCACTTGCGACCTGCTTCGATAGCGGCGCGGATGTCCTCGAGGCTCATGCCGGGGCCGGTCTTCAGGAACTCCGACCGCAGCTCCAAGAGACCGTCGATGGCCTTCTGGACCTTCTTCGCATCGACCGCCTCGTCGTAGGGCTGCAGCGTCGCGATGGGCGAACCGTGGCGCGTGATGACGATCACCTCGCCGGCCTCGACGCGGTCGAGGAGTTCACTCAGCTTGGTCTTGGCGTCGAAGGCGCCAACGCTCACGGGTGCTGCTCTCGTCTTCATGGCTCGCTCGTCGCCAGCATCGGCGGGCTCTCTCAAAAAATCAACCAGTTCAACCAGTTCTAGTGCAAATTGTGTATACATAGCATGTTCCGATATCCTCTGAGATCGACACCGCGCCGGTCTCCTTCCTTCGCTGGCAGGAGAGCAAGGGGGGGCATGCCGTCGAAGCACTCCCTAGTGGATCGGGGAGAGGACTTTTCCGCGCGTCAGGGCAGGGATTCCAAGCCATCAGTTCCGCGCAGACGCGTCGCCTGGCACTGCGCGACACCTGGCTCTGCCCACTGACTCACTGACTCGTGCGATCGCCGCCGCGCTGGAACCAGTCCGGATTGCGCTCGATCACGTTGGCCACGATCGACACGCCGTTCTTGATCGTCATCGCCACGGGGTTGCCACCGAACGAGTACCCGATGCCGCGCCAGCTCGGCACGTCGAGCACACAGAGGTCCGCGCGTTTGCCGGGATGCAGCGTGCCGACATCCTTGTCGAGCTGCAGCGAGTACGCGGCGTTGATCGTCGCCGCCGTGATCACTTCCTCCGCAGTCATCTTCATCTGCGTACACGCGATCGTGGCGATCAGCATCATCGACTGCGTGTAGCACGAGCCCGGGTTGAAGTCGGTCGCGAGCGCGATCGCGCAGCCGGCTTCGATCATGCGCCGCGCCGGCGCGTAGGACGGCTTGCCGAGGAAGAAGATCGTGCCCGGCAGCAGCACGCCGACCGTGTTGCTCGCCGCGAGCGCCCGGATGCCTTCGTCCGAGATGCGGCCCAGATGGTCGGCGGAATCGGCACCGAGTTGGACCGCGAGCTCTGCACCGCCCATCGGCTGGATCTCGTCGGCGTGCATGCGCAGGCGCAGCCCGTTCGCGCGTGCCGCGAGCAGGATGCGCTGGCTCTGCGTGCGATCGAACACTCCGGGCTCGGCAAACACGTCGCAGTAGTCCGCGAGCCTGCCGAGCTGTGGCAGCATCTCGTCGCACAGGAGGCGCACGTAGGCCTCGCGATCGTCGCGATACTCGGGCGGGAACTCGTGCGCGCCGAGGAACGTGCGCTTACAGGTCAACGGCACGGCGGCGGCGGCGCGCTGCAGCGCCTGCAGGCTCTTGCACTCGTCGGCGAGCGACAGGCCATAACCCGTCTTGCATTCGACGGTCGTCGTGCCGTGCGCGGCAAAGCCCCAGAGATGGCGCTCCGTGCACTCGGCGAGATCTTCGAGCTCCATCTCCCGCACCGAGCGCATCGAGCTCAGGATGCCGCCGCCGCCCGCCGCGATCGCCATGTAGTCGGCCCCCTCACACCGCATGTGGAACTCCTGTTCGCGCGTGCGCGCGAACACGGGATGCGTGTGGCAGTCGACGAACCCGGGCATCACGACGAAGCCCGACAGATCGAGCTCTTCGTGCGCGCGGAACTTGCGCGTCACCTCGTCGGTCCGGCCGACCGCGGCGATCCGGTCGCCGCGAACCGCCACGGCGCCGTCCTCGACCACGCCAATGCGTCGCATGGCTTCGCCGCGGCGCGGTCCCGTGGGTGGACCATCACCGAGCGTGATCAACTCGCGGCAATGTACGAACAGGCGATCGACGGTCTCGACCATGCCCCAAGGATCACCGGCGACCTCCGCATTGCAAGATCGCTTGCGGCACCTTCGCGGCCTGGGAGTCCGCAGCGGGCCCCACCGCCGGACCGGATGCGGACTCGGGCCATGGCGAGGTGCCGTTCCCGCGGTCGGGCCGGGCAGGCCGGTGCGCGCTTGCTGGCCCGCACGATCGCGGGACCTGCGCAGCAGCGGGTTTCACGCCGACGTGGGAACGGCGCGCGTCGCCCGCTACCTTCCGCGGCGCCGGCAGGCCGCGTCGATCCTGTGCGCGACTCCCCGGCGATCCGGAGACAATCCATGCGCGGAAGTTCCTGCTACACCTGGGGTGCGCTGATGTACCTCGTCAGCGGCGGCCTGCACACGCTCGCGCACTACCAGCCGCCGCCGGCGGAGCTCGCCGGCGTACACGAAGCCATGGCGAACGCGACGCACTCGTTCGCCGGCATGACGTTCAGCGTCGGCGGAGCGGTGAACTGCCTGTCCTGGTACCTGACGACCTTCTCGGGGATGGTCGGACTCGTGGGACTCGTGCTCGCCGGCCGCTGCCGCTACGACGCGTGGCTGCTGCGCAAGCTCAGCGCGGTGTTCGCGCTCGGCGCGGGCGTGCTCGCGGGCTTCGCCTTCCACTACGGCATCGCGCCGCCGGCGGCGCTCTACTCGATCACGGCGCTGCTCTTCGTGGCCGCGGCCGTGCGCGCGCGCAAGCCGGCGAAGACCCTTCAGGCGTGAAGGCGCTCGTCTGCGCCGAGGTTGCTCGTGCTCGCAAGACTGAGTTTGCCGACGGCAGCGTCAGTCGTTTCGGGCGGTCGACGTAGGATCCACTCACAGCCATGAACGCGAACGCCACCGTGGGCACGGGCGAACATCCGATCATCTTCTTCGACGGCATGTGTGCGATGTGCGACAGGTTCGTCAGCCTGATCGCGCGCGTCGACAAGCAGGGCGTGTTCCGGTTCGCATCGCTGCAGGGCGAGACCGCGCGTGCTCTGTTGCCACCACTGCCCGACGACCCGAAGCAGTGGTCGATGCTCTATCTCGACGAGCGCGGACTGCACGACCAATCGGAAGCGTCGCTGCAGGTGTATCGGCGCCTCGGCGGCTGGGCGTGGCTGCTCAGCCTGTTCCGCTTCGTACCGCGCTTCGTACGCGACCCTGTCTACCGCGTCGTGGCGCGAAACCGCTATCGGTGGTTCGGCCGTCGCGATACCTGCCGCGTGCCGTCGGCCGCGGAACGCGCGCGGTTCCTGCCTTGAGGTCCGACGCAGTTCGTGTTCGAACACCACCTGCTGGCCGAGTCACGCATCGGGCCTCGTATCAGCCGCGAACTCAGGCCAGGGCCAGGGCCCGTTCGCGCGGTCGATCCGAGCAGGTAGCGAGCATGCCCGCGACGCGGTCGTAGACTCGCTTGCGCGCGCGGAAGACGACCATCTTGAGCGCCTCGGCCCTCGTCCCGATCACGTTCGCGAGCTCGTGGTAGCGCATCTGCCGCACCTCGACCATCTGCAGCACGAAGCGTTCGCGTTCGCTCAAGGTGCCGAAGGCCACGAGGTAGCAGTGCAGCAGCAGCGAGTAGGCGCTCAACGTGCACTTGCACTCTTCGTGGTCCTGCGCCTGTAAGCTCGGTTCGCGCGCGCCGTGGTCGGCATACTCCTGCAGCAGCTCTGGCGAACTGATCGTGACGTCCGCGGCCCGGCGCCCACGGCGAAGCTGCCGGCGGATCGTGTTGTCGACGATCGTCGAGGACCAGGCCGCAAAAGCCCCGGGACGCGACGGCAGGAATCGGTCCGGGTAGCGATAGATGTTGACGAGCGTGTCCTGCAGGATCTCGTGGGGATCGTATTGGGCTCCGAGCGTGCGCAACCGCGAGCGGATGCGGAGGAACAGCTGGGGTGCGACCCACCGCGCGAGGCACTCGAAGACCTCGGCAGCCGCCGTGCGGCGGAACAGATCCATCAAGGCAGTCGCGAGGCCTGGGTCCGTGGCCGTGTCCGGGACTCGAGTCGCACCGGCGGGCGGCTTGGCGTGGTCTGCCAGCAGGGTCTCCGCGCGATATCGGATCCGCTCACGCTCATCGGAGATGGCTTGGGGCTTGGCCGTCTGCGAGGGGGTGCAGGTCATGGCAACCTGCCCATGCGAAGGGTGGGCCATGTTCCCACGAAACGGCGAGTGGCCGACGGGAATACTACGTAAGACTATTTTATTAAGTAATTTACGACTGTTCGATCTCGCTCAAGCCGTTGCCGCCGCCGCGGAACCGGGACGATCTGCACCGTCGCCTTGAGCGAAGCTGCGTGCGGAGCCGAACAAACTCTGTTAAGGCCAGCCGTGACCGTCAAACCGCCATCCGAAAGCCCTGGGAACCCGCTGATCGGGCTGCCATCGGTCCTGGCGATCCGCGACTTGCAGCGCCGCATGCGCCACGGGCTGCACGAACTGCCGATCAGGGAAGACCTGCTCGTCACGCTGCTGCAGTTCGATCCGCTCTCGGTCTTGCGCGGGCTGCGCGTCGCCAACTCACCCGTGTTCGGCAGGAACGCTTCGCCGCTCAGCGTGCGGCGCATGGTCCAGGTGCTCGGACCCGCGATGTCGGCGCGGCTGCTCGACACGGACCCCGTCACGATCCCCGGCACCTCGCGGATCCGCCCGCTCTGGCTGCACGCCATCGCGACCGCGCAAGCCAGCCACGAGCTCGCGTCGCGCGGCACGGTCATCGACCCCGACGAAGCCTACCTGCTCGGGCTCTTGCACGACCTTCCCGAGTGGCTCGGGTTGCTGACCGAACAGTTCGCGACTGCCAAGCCCGGGGTCGCGGCCCCGGAGTGGGTATCGCACTGGCAACTCCCGGGACAGTTGTTGGACTTCGTGCGCGAGATCGCGGGCACGCCGATGGCGACGACGGCTGCGGGCCCGTTCGCGAACGCCTGTGAGCTCGTGCGCGCAGCGGAGTTGCTCGCGAACCTCGCCAGCTTCGGGCACGACAACGCGCCCGAGAGCCTGGATCCGGACGGGATCCTCGGCACCGCCGAGCGCACCGACCTCGTCGCCGCGCAACACCTTCGCCGCCGCGTCGAAGCGTCCTTGCGCACGTTCGGTCTCGATCCGACGGTGCCCGACGTGGACCTCGATGGAGCCGTCGCGGATCTGCCGTTCGCCGCCAAGCGACGCGGCAATCTGGACGAGGTGCTGCTCAACATCCTGGGCAGTGCGCGGTCGGAAAGCTACCGGGGCATCATCACCGTGATGACGGCGGCCTCCGTGCGCTACGGCTCCTACGACTGCGCGTTCTACGGCAAGTGGAACCAGGCCGATCGCGTCATGACCCTGCGCAGCAAGGCAGACTCCTCGGCGCGTCACATCCGGATGCCCCAGCTGCTGGCCTCTCACGACGAAGCCGCAGCGCTGCAGTCGGCTCTGCGCGACGAGCGCCCCGCCATCCTGAAGTCGCAGTTCCGTCGCCGTCAGGGGATTCTCGGCGCGCTGGCGGCTGACGAACTGATGGCGGTGCCACTCAACTTCTCGTTTGCGATGCCGGGCTTCCTGCTGCTCGATCGCACCCTGTCGCTCACGCCGATCACGGTGGCTGCCGACGGGCCGCTGGCCACGACGCTCGGCATCAGCGGTTCCCTGCTCAACGAGAACCTGCTGCTGCGCCGGCGGCGCCAGCGGGCCCAGAAGTTCTCGCTGACCGACAGCCTGACGCGGCTGTTCAATCGCCGCATGGGGCTGGTCGCCCTCGAGCAGGAGATCGCGCGGGCCGACCGCATGGTGAGGCCACTCACCGTGCTGATGTGCGACCTCGACCACTTCAAGCAGCTCAACGATCGCTACGGCCACCTCGAGGGGGACGCGGCGCTGCGCGCCACGGCGGACATCCTGCGGCAGACCCTTCGCAAGGGCGACACGATCTGTCGTTACGGTGGCGAGGAGTTCCTGGTCGTTCTGGCCGGAACCAGCGCCGCCGATGCGACCGTCCTGGCGACGCGGCTGTTCACCGCGGTCGAGGAACACGGCAAGGCCGTCGGGCTGCCGATCTCGATCTCCATCGGTCTCACCTGCTACTACTCGGGCGATACCGTCGAGACCCTGCTGCAGCGCGCCGACCGCGCCCTCTACGCGAGCAAGGGCTATGGCCGCAATCGCTTCTCGGCCGACGTGGATTCCGTGGACGAAGCCAAGGTCCTCCCTCCCCAGCCGTAATGGACTTCCCCTGAATGGGTAAGGCCATGAGGTGCGGCCTCCGCCCCACCGGGCGGAAAGGCGAACACGTCAGGCGCGGCCCGCTTATGCTGGCAGGTCCCTTGTCCGCAACGACCCCACCCCGCCCGGCGCCCCCGATTCGCCTGGCCACCCTGGCCTTGCTGCAACCAGCGCTGGGCGATGCGGCTGCCCTTCCGGCGCTGCAGCTTTCCCCCCTGCATGTCGGGTCAGCGCTGCTGGCCGCCGCCGCCGCGGGTTTCGGTACCCTGGCCATGGCGAGCCTGGTCGGCTACTCGCCGGCCCGCCTGTCGCAGCTGCTCGAGGAGACCAGGCGCCCTGACCGGGCCGAACGGACCGCCGAAATCGCGCGTCGCGAGACCGAGTACCTTGCGGTCGCGACCTGCTACACCGCCCTGGGCTGGGGTGCTGGCGTCTGGTCGGTCGCCCACGCCGTCGACGCGGCGAACCGCCCCGCGGCGTTCGTCGTGTTCGTGGTGGCGATGCTGCTCTTCGCGGGCAGCCTGCCGATGTCGATCGCGCAGATTCGGTCCGAACGCGCGCTGCTGGCCGTGTTGCCGGTCGTGCGCGGCGGTTGGTTCCTGCTGCGGTGGCCGCTGGTGCTGCCGCTGCTGGCGATCACGCGCCTCTGCCTGCACGTGCTGCGCATCCGCACCGACCCGCAGCCCGACACCGCCAACGTGCAGAAGCAGGTCATGGCGGCCGTGGCCGACACCGTCGCCGACGAGACCTTGCCCCACTCCGAGCGCACCTGGATCGGCAACATCGTCGCGTTGAAGGACCTGCAGGTCTCGACCGTGATGACGCCGCGGCCGGACATCATCGCGTTGCCCGATTCGACGCCGCTGCGGGAGGCCGTCGAGAAGGCGCTCGCCCACGGTTTCTCGCGCTACCCGGTCTATCGCGACCGGATCGACGAGATCACGGGCATCTTCCACGTGAAGGACGCGCTGCGGCTCCTGCCCGATGCCAAGCAGGCCCAAGCACCCGTCCGGCCGATGCTGCGGGAACCGCTCTTCGTCCCGGAGACAACCGGGGTCGCGCTATTGCTGCGGCGGTTCCAGGCGGGCCACCAGCACATGGCCATCGTCATCGACGAGTACGGGACCACGGCCGGACTGGTGACCGTCAGGGACATCCTCGAGGAGATCGTCGGCGACATCGGCACGGAGTACGAGCCGCCCAAGGACACGGCGGATCAGGAGCCGGTCCGGGTCGTCGAAGCCGGTCGTGTGGTCGAGATCCCGGCGCGAACGACCGTCGCCGAGCTCAATGGCCTGCTCGGCACGCAGCTGGCCGATGGCACCGACTACGACACCGTCGCTGGTCTCATGATCGGCAAGTTCAACCACATCCCGGTCGTCGGCGAGACGATCGTCGTGGACGGTGTCGAGTTCCGCGTGCTGCAAGCGGACGAACGCCGCGTGCAGCGCGTGCGCGTGACGACTCTCTCCCCCGAGCCGGCCGAGGGTACCAGTTGATGGGCGAGGGCGCGGCCACCGCCCGCGCCCGCGCGCGCGGCGCCACGACGCTGGTCGCCGTGGTGTGGCGCCGCACGGACTTCAGCGAAAGCAGCCGCATCGTGACCTGCCTGTCCCGCGAACACGGCAGGATCTCGGGTCTCGCCAAGGGGGCACACCGCGACCATTCTCCGTTCCTGGGGCGTCTCGACTTCCTCAACGAAGTCCGCGTCACGCTCTCGGCGGATCGCGGTGGGCTCCGCTTGCTGTTGCGCGCCGAGCTCGTGCGCGAGCGGCGTGCCTTGCGTGAGCCCGCGCGGTTCCTCGCCTCGAGTCACCTGGCCCACCTGTGCGACTTCGCGATGCCGGACCGCGCGGAGCCGGCCGTGTACGACCTGCTCGTCGGCGGGCTGAACCTGCTCGAGCTCTGCCCGACCGCGGCGATCCCACACATCGTGCTCGGGCTCGAACTGCGCTACCTCGAACTGCTCGGCGCCTTGCCGGACCTGCAGCGTTGTTCGGTCTGCGGCAGCAGCCTGCCCGCCGGCGCCTTCGTCAACTCCGACTCGCCGGGTCTCGTGTGCCGCACGCATGCCACGCCGCCGCGACGCGCGATCAGTGCCGCGGCACTGGGGCTGTTGTGCACGCTGCGCGCCACCGCGGGACGCGAGTGGCCCGACCTGCAACCTGCGCTCGCGCCGCGCCTCGCTGCCCCCTTGCCGGCGTCGTGGCTGCTCGCCGCGACCGAACAACGCTCGCGCCTGCGTCACCTCGTCTTCGATGCAGAAAACACTCGCAGCCGCGAACGCGAGCCCCGAACATGACCGCGATGCTCAGGCGGCACCTGCTCCTGCCACTGGTCCTGTTCCTCTGCGGCTGTGCTGCCGCGCCGCCGCCCCAGGATCCCGAGCTCGAGCTCGCCAAGGCGGAGGGCCTCGTAGCCGCAGGTTCGTGGCAGGTGGGCCTCCAAGCACTCGAACCGCTGGCCGGCAACGCTTGCCCCAAGCGCGTGCGGGACCGCCGCGATCTCTGCGCTGCCACGGCACAGATGGGGCTCGGGGAGCCGTGGGCCGCCTTCGAGCTGCTCGAACCGTTCCCCGACCTCTATCCGCACAGCCCCCTGCGGCCCAACGTGGTCGAGATGATCTGGCAGGCCGGCCGCACGCTCGCCGTGCGCAATGGTGGCTTCCTGTTCTTCTGGTCGGATCGGAACGCCGCGCAGACCATCCTCGAGCATCTCGTCACGCGGCACCCGGAGACGCCGCGGCTCGCGGACGCGCTGCGCATGCTCGGCGACATGGCCTACGAAGACGGCGACTACGAGATCGCGCAGCAGCGTTTTCGCGACCTGATGCTGAATCGGCCCGAGAGCGAGTGGACCGTGTATGCGCAGTTCCGGTTCGCGATGGCGATCGTCGACAGTCTGCAGGGACCCGACTACGACCTCGAGCGCATGGTCCACGCCGTGCGCGAGCTCGATGGCTTCCTGGCCACCAAGCCCGAGAGACCGTTGGAGGTGCAGCAAGCCGAACAGGCTCGCGCCCGGCTGCTCGAATGGCAGGTCGAACGCCACCTCCGGATCGCCGCCTTCTACGAACGCGTCGGCAATCTGGCGGGCCGCCGCCATCACCTCGACATCGCCGCCAGCAATCAGTTCGCGAGTACGGCTACGCATGCGAAGGCGGTCCAGGAACGCGAAGCACTCGAGCGCTCGCTCGTCGAGGCGAGCGCCAGGCCCAGTCAATGACCCAGTCAACGACCCAGTCAACGACCCAGCCAACGACGAGGTGCTCGGCAGTCCGTGTGTCGCTGCTCGCCGCGGGGCTCGGTGCCTTGCTCGCGGGTTGCGGCTACACCTTCGGTTCGGGGCTCGAGCAACGTGGCGTGCGCTCGATCGCGTTGTCGGTCGTAGGCAACGAAACCTACCGCCAGCGCCTCGAGGCCGAGCTCGGGCTGGCACTCTCGCGCCAGATCCACGACTCGACGGGTCTCGTGCTGGCCGACCGCGGCACCGCGGATGCGACGCTGCACGTGGTATTGAGCGAAGCGCACGAGCGCACGCTGGTCACCGGGCTTCGCACCGATCCGGTGCGGGAAGGCGCCTTCGAGGCCGCCGTCCGGATCCGCCTCGTGGCGCGCGACGGCACCGTGCTGATCGAGCGGCGGCTGCTCGATCGCACGGAGTTCCGCTCCCCGATCGGCGAAGATCTCACGAGCGCGCGCAACGAGCTCGTAGAGGACCTCGCCCGCAAGATCGCGCTGGCCCTCCAGAGCGACATTTGAGCCGGATCGCCCGCGCGCGGGAGCCAGCTGGCTCAGCTCACTTGCCTTGCTTGCCAGCGTCCTTCGGCTTCTCGGGTTCCTTCGGCTTCTCCTCG
>Ga0075428_100001606_pt1 | contig 24163 bp, 25 predicted proteins | sample RhiMetdeltSRZDD2_FD_75291 | JGI IMG/M metagenome (GOLD analysis project Ga0075428, IMG submission 75291) | Populus rhizosphere microbial communities from Tennessee, USA - Rhizosphere MetaG P. deltoides SRZDD2 | ecosystem: Host-associated > Plants > Roots > Rhizosphere > Soil | place: USA... | reverse complement strand
GACGACTGGTACACGCTCGGATGCGAGCTGGAGATGTCGTCCGTGCAGGAAGCGAAGGATGCATACGAGCGCGCGCTGCGCGCCGATCCGAATCATTCCGACGCGCACGTGAACCTCGGGCGTCTGTTGCACGAGGAAGGCGCGCCCGCGCTCGCGGAGCGGCACTATCGCGCGGCGATCGGCTCCAATCCGACGCATGAAACCGCCGCGTTCAATCTCGGCGTCGCCCTCGAGGACCTCGGCCGCAACGAAGACGCGATCCGCGCCTATCGCCTCGCCCTCGCCCTCGATCCCGAGAACGCCGACGCGCACTACAATCTCGCCGGCATCCTCGAGCGCCGCGGTGAAAAGCAAGCGGCGTTGCGACATTTGAAGGCGTATCGGTCGCTGATTGCGTAGTTGGCAGTTGGCAGTTGGCGGTTGGCAGGAGATGATGAGCGGCGTGGCAACCGCCAACCGCCAACCGCCAACCGACAACCGTCAACTGAGAACGCCCATCTCGAGCCGCATCGAGGGTCTCGACGCGTTTCGCGGCGCGACCGTCGCGGCGATGCTTCTGGTCAACAATCCCGGCACGTGGAATGCCGTCTGGTGGCCGCTCGAGCACGCCAAGTGGCACGGCTGGACGCCGACGGATCTCATCTTCCCGTTTTTTCTTTTCGTCGTCGGCGTCACCACCGAGCTCTCGCGCAAAGAGCCGTGGCCGATTCTCAAGCGCGGCCTGCTGATCATCCTTTTCGGCCTGCTGCTCAACGCGTTTCCGTTCTTCTGGTGGGGGAAGATGGATCCCGGCGCGACGTTCCTCGATCGCGTCGTGTGGCGTTTCGATCATCTGCGCTTCATGGGCGTGCTTCAGCGCATCGGCATCGTCTACATCATCAGCGCGTTCATCGCGCGCGCGTTCGAGATGTCGTCGCATCAGTATCCGAAAGACCGGATCGAGGCCTCGGCGCTGCGCCGCCTTGGCGATCCGCGCATTCCGATCTTCTCCATCGCCGTCGCGATCCTGCTCGTCTACTGGTTCGCCCTCGGCTTCGCTCCGCTCGAACCGCCCGAAGTCACGGTCGCGGCGCAGATCGACCGGCTCGTGTTAGGCGAGAAGCACATCTGGGCGAGCTCGAAAACGTGGGATCCCGAGGGACCCTTGTCGACGATTCCGGCGATCGCGACGGCGCTGCTGGGAATCGTCGTGGCGCGATGGGTGCGTGCGGCGAAGGTCAAGCGGTTGACGATCGCCGGCGCGCTCGGCGTCGTCGTCGGATGGTTGTGGGGACTCGTGTTCCCGATCAACAAAGGACTCTGGACGAGCTCCTACGTCGTGCTCACTGCGGGCTTCGCGTGTCTCTTGCTCGCGCTCTTCATCTGGATCGTCGACGTGAAGCAGAAGAAGGGATGGGCGAAACCGTTCATCATCTTCGGCCTCAACCCGCTCATCGCCTTCATCGGCTCCGGCCTCATGGCGCGCCTTCTGAGCATCATCAAGATCAACGGCGTCTCGCTGCAGGCGTGGAGCTATCGAGCTCTGTTCGAGCCCTTCTTCGAACCGCACTTCGGTTCGTTTCTCTGGGCGCTCTCGTTCGTGCTGATCTGGCTCGCGATCCTGTGGGTCCTGTACAAGCGCGGAATCGCACTCAGGGTGTGAGTGGCGAGTGAGGAGTGGCCCGTGGCCAGTGGCCCGAGCATTTACGCTCAGGCGAAACTGCACGGGCAACGGGCAACGGGCCACTAAGAACTCGCAACTCGCCACTCGCAACGCCACCTTGACTGTCTCGCGCTACATCCGCAGAGTGATCACCATGCCCTGCACCAACTGCGGCAACGAACAGATCGACGTCTATTGTGCGCGCTGCGGCGAGAAACAGCCCGGCCATCACGATCGGACCGTCGGCCATTTCGCGCACGATGTCGTGCACGAGATGGTGCATCTCGACTCGAAGTTGTTTACGACCTTGCGCGAGCTGGTGGTGCGGCCGGGCTTTCTGACCGCGGAGTATTTCGCGGGGCGGAAGAAGCGCTACATCGCGCCGTTGCGTCTCTTTCTCACGCTGTTCGCGCTGCAGTTTCTCGCGTTCACGGTGTTCAAGCCGGTCGCGCTGTACAGCGTCTCGTCATTCAAGAAATTCGATCGGCGCGGGAACCTGACCGCGCTTCTGGAGAAGAGCGCGAAGAAGCGCAACATGCCGGTCGAGCAGTTCGAGGAGCGCGTCGACGAGCGGTGGCACAAGAATCTGTCGCTGTTGCAGCTCGTGAACCTTCTCGGGATCGCGCTGGTGCTGAAGCTGCTCTACTGGCGGCGGTATCTCGTCGAGCACCTCGTGTTCTCCGCACACTTTCTCTCGTTCTCGTATCTGGCGACGCTCGTGATCTCGTTTCCGATTTACGCGATCGTGGGATTCGAGCCCGGCCCGTTGCAGCAAATCCTGTCCGTGTTGCACATCGTGATTCTGCTGGCCTACCTCTACTTCGCGCAGCGTCGCTTCTACGAGCAAACGAGAGCAAAGGCGGTGCTGAAGACGGCACTGCTGTGGGGCGGGACCTACGTCGTGACCGTGCTCATTCTCGGCGGGTCGCTCGTCGCGGCGCTGCTGCGGTACCGCTGACGCGACGCAACACGCGGCCCGGCAACTCGCCGGTCATCTTCCCATCGCGCAGCACCGGTACGCCGTTCACGATCACCTGCGACACGCCCTCGGAGAAGTGATGCGGATCTTCGTACGTCGAGCGATCCCGCACCGTCGCGGGATCGAGCACGACCACGTCCGCTTTCATCCCGACGCGCAGAATGCCGCGATCGTTGAAGCCCGCGCGCGACGCCGCGAGCGAGGTCATCTTGCGGATCGCTTCCTCGAGCGTGAGCAGCTTTTCTTCGCGCACATACTTCGCGAGCACGCGCGAGAACGTCGCGTACGCGCGCGGATGCGCGCCGCGCTCGCGCATCTCGCCCACGACCGCGCCGGAGTCGGAGCCGAACGCGACCCACGGCTGCACGAGCGCGGTCTTCATGTCCTCTTCGCTCAGCGTGAAGAAGATCGCGATCGGCGATTTCTCGTGTTGCTCGAACAGCCGCAGCGCCGCTTCCGCCGGATCGACATTCATTTCTTTCGCGATCAGAGCGAGCCGCTTGCTCGGCGCGCCGCGGATCACGATCGACGACGCGCCGTCTCCGCGCAGACGTCCCTCGCGCAACTCCTTCGCGATGCGTGCGCGCTGCGCCGGATCGCGCACGCGCGCGACGAACGGCAGGTATCCGCCTTCGAGCGCCCACGCCGGAACGATCGATGTTAGGTCGGTCGAGGTCGCGGTGAACGGATAGATGTTCGCCGCGATGTCGATGCCGCTCTTTTGCGCCGCTTCGATCTTCTTCACGATCGCCGCCATGCGTCCCCAGTTCTGCTCGCCGCCGATCTTGAGATGAAAGATGTTGACCGGCACGCCGGCTTCGCGGCCGATGCGGATCGCCTCGTCGATCGCCGCGTCGATGTTGCCCGACTCATTGCGCAGATGCGTCCAGTACGAACCGCCGATGCGCGCCATCGCGATCAGCTCTTCGGTTCGCGCGAAGCGTCCGGGCGGATAGATGAGCGCACTGGAGAGACCGACCGCGCCTTCGTCGACCGCCTGCTTGGTGATCGCTTCCATGCGCTTCAGTTCCTCGGGCATCGGTGCGCGATCGGCATGACCTAACACCATCTCGCGCGGATTCGCCGCGCCGGCGAAGAAGGCGAAGTTGAGCGCGGAGCCGCGCTGTTCGACGACCTTCATGAACTCGCCGAGGGTGTGCCACGTGACGCGCGGCCAGCCTTTCGGCTTCGTGCGCTCCATCTCCGCGGCCATCTCGTCGTTCTGCGGGCCGGGTGAATGTCCTTCGCCCGTCACCTCGGTGGTCACGCCCTGCCGGATCTTTCCTTCGAGCCGCGGATCGATGAGCACCGCGGCTTGCGAATTGCCGAGGAGATCGATGAAACCGGGAGCGACGATCTGGTTGCGTGCGTCGAGAATCGTCGTCGCGGTTTTGTTCGACAGATCGCCGATCGCAAAGATCGTGTCTCCGCGGATGCCGATGTCGGCGCGCGTGCGAGGAGCGCCGGTGCCGTCGATGACCGTGCCGTGAAGGATGAGGAGATCGAAGTCGGCGCGTGCGCGTGGCGAATCAGGCGGCGCGCACGCAAGAAGCAGCGCAATGTGGAGTGCGGCGGCCATGCCGCCGCTTTGCCGGTGCGGCAAGTGCGCGCCATCGAAAAAGCGGCGGCGTGGCCGCCGCACTCCAAAGAATCGCATTCACGGTGTGGCAATCAAAACCGATACCGCCCTTCCACCGTCACCGTCCTTCCGTCTGGATCCGGCGTGTTCACGCGTGCGCCGGTGAACTGCGTGAACTCCGCGGCGAGGCGCACGTTTGCGCGAAGATCGAACATCCATGTCAGCGTCCATGCGCGGCCGTTCTCGTCGTTCCATTCGGCAGGGGAGAAGTCGCGTTCTTCCGTGTTGAAGAGCTCGTAGCGCGCGGTCCATCGATTTCGGCCGCGTTTGTGAGAGACGAGAAGGTACGTCGCGTAGAAATCCGCCTGCACGAATGCGGGCGGCGCGCCCATGCCGGTCTTGCCGGTCATGTATTCGGCCGCGACGGAGAACGCGTCGGGATCGCCGAATTCTGCGCTGATGAGATGGAACTTCGTGTCCCATGCGTATTCGCCGCGATGCAGAAGGCGATCGCCACGATTGTCGAGATACGTGTACTGAATGCTCGCACGCGGCGGCAGCGCGTAGCGCACGCGCGCTGCGTATCCGGTGTTGCCGTCGAGATCCGTGCCGAACGGTTTCGATCCGTCATCGCGCTGATGCACGAAGAACGTGTTCAGCGTCTCGAGCGGCGGAAGCGGCAGCACTTCGTCGTACGTCGAGAGACGGCTGCCGACCGTCCATCCGCGCCAGGCGAGAAGCGCGCCCATCGAGTCATTGCCGCGAAACGCGGTTGCCGCGGTCGTGAGCACGTGACCGCGCGCGGTCGTGTGCCGCCATTGCAGATCGGCGCCGATGGGACGCACTTCTTCACCGATCCAGGAGTTCAGCGCCGAAAACTGGATCGTGTACGGCGATGCCCACAGCGGATCTTTATTCTCGCGTGAAGTCGGAAGAAAAAATTGTCCCGCGCGAAGCTGCACTTCATCGAGTCCGAAGATCGCGCGCGCATCGGCGAATGCTTCGACGAGGCCCGCGTGATCTTCACGCGCCGATCCGCTGACGTGCACGTCGAAGTAGCGCGACGGCGTCCAATCGACTCCGGCCTGTGCGACGACGTTCTCACGCTCGAGCCGTCCCCATCCGCCGTCGACCCATGACTTCGGTCCGCTCGCGCTCACGCCGCGCGCGGCGACGTAGCCGGTCAAATCGAACGTTTGCTGGGCGGACAGCGTGGTCGCGCAAATCATCAACAGCAGGAAGGACCGCATGGCCGCGATTTTACGCTCTGGGGTCGTGCCACAGCCCGACCACGCGCTGTCCGTAGTCGATCGTCACCATGAATCGCGACAGCAGCCGATTGCCGACGCGCGCACGCGCAATGTTCGCGTAGTGCACGTCGATCGTTCCGAAGTCCGTATCCGCAATGCGCACGTTCGCGGTGCCGCGGCCATGCATCGTGCGCGGAAGCACGATCGTGTCGGGATTTGCGGTGTCGACCACCGCCGCGATCTCGCGTCCGTCGACGATCACGTTGATCATCGGCTCCGCGTCGTAGCGATAGAGGGTCATGTATCCCGACTTGATCCCTTCCTTCTGATAGGTGAGCAGGCCGCTGCGATAGTCGATGGTGATCGCGCGATTGCGCCACGGCTCCGCGCCGATGATCGCATCGGCCACGCCGCCGAGGTCGACGGCGAGCGGCTCGATGCGCACGGTCTCTCGCTCACTCATCTGCAGCGCCGACGCCCGCCGGCGCGCGTGCGCGAACCGCGGATCGACGACCGTTCGCTGCGCTGCGGTGCCGAGGATGAAGCGGCCCGGACGGCTGTCGATGCGCACGGTTTGCAACTCGATCAGATTCCGCTCGAGCGTGAACGCGAGATTGATCTCGTTGCCGACCGGCTCGTCACGCCACGGCAGCCACCGTGCACACGAAAGTGTCACAAGTGCGACGGCCGCAACGGTTGCTCTGGTGGTCAATTTCGATAACATGCGCGCTCGCTTGAGTAGCAAGTGGCCACTCGCCACTTCCAACTCGCCACTCGCAACTGCAATTTCAAGCAATCCGAACGCCGAAAGGAATCACCCAATGTCCCTTCCCGAGTTTCGCAACGAATCGCTGGTCGACTTCTCTCGTCCGGAGAACCAAGAAGCGATGGAGCGTGCGATCGCCAAAGTCTCCGCGGAGATCGGCGCGGAGTACCCGCTCGTCATCGGCGGCGAGCGCATCACCGGTCTGAAGACGTTCTCGTCGATCAACCCTTCGCATAAGGACCAGATCCTGGGCAAGTTTCAGTCGGGCTCGCGTGAGCACGTCGAGCGCGCGATCGAAGTCGCGTGGAAAGCATTCGAGAGTTGGAAGCGCCAGCCGGTCGACGTTCGCGCCGGAGTGCTTCTCAAAGCCGCGAAACTGATGCGCGAGCGCAAGCACGAATTCTCCGCGACGATGATCCTGGAGGTCGGCAAGACCTGGCCGGAGGCGGATGCGGATACGGCCGAGGCCATCGACTTTCTCGAGTTCTACGCGCGCGAAGCGTATCGATATGGCGGCGAGCAGCCGATCACGAAGATCGAAAACGAAGACAACGCGCTCGTGTATCTCCCGTTAGGCGTGGGCGCGGTGATTCCGCCGTGGAACTTCCCGCTGGCGATCATGGCGGGCATGACCACTGCCGCGATCGTCACCGGGAACTGCGTTGTGCTCAAGCCATCGTCCGACTCGCCGTGGATCGCGTATCGCTTCTTCGCGCTGCTCGAAGAAGCGGGCATGCCGGCGGGCGTCGCGAACTTTGTCAGCGGCGGCGGCGGCGAAGTGGGCGATCCGCTCATTCAGCATCCGCGCATCCGCTTCATCTCCTTCACCGGATCGAAAGAAGTCGGATTGCACATCAACGAAGAGGCGGCGAAACCGCGCAAGGGACAGATGTGGATCAAGCGCGTCGTCGCGGAGATGGGCGGCAAGGACGCGATCATCGTCGATCGCGAGACGAAAAATCTCGACGATGCTGCGAGCGCCGTCGTCGCATCTGCATTCGGATTCCAGGGACAGAAGTGCTCCGCGTGCTCGCGCGCGATCATCGACGAGACGATCTACGACCAGATCGTTCCGATGATCGTGGAGAAGACGAAGAAGCTGCGCATCGGCGATCCGACGACCGCGGATGCGGTGATCGGTCCGGTCGTGAACGAGCGCTCGATGAAGAAGATCAAGGAGTACATCGACAAGGGGACGAGCGAGGGCGGCAAGCTCCTCGCGGGCGGCGAGGTCGATCCGAAGGACGGCTTCTTCGTGCAGCCCACGGTGATCGGCGACGTGAAGCCGGACGACACGATCGCCCAGGAAGAGATCTTCGGACCGGTGCTCGCGATCATCAAGGCGAAAGATTTCGATGACGCGATGCGCATCGCGAACGACACCGAGTTCGGCCTAACAGGGGCCGTCTTCACCGACAACGAAGAGAAGCTCGAGCGCGCGCGCGAAGAGTTCTTCGTCGGCAATCTCTACCTCAATCGCAAGTGCACCGGTGCACTCGTCGGTGTGCACCCCTTCGGCGGCTTCAACATGTCCGGCACCGATTCCAAAGCCGGCGGCCGCGATTACCTCGGCCTGTTCCTGCAGGCCAAAGCCATCTCACGCAAGGTCGGCAAACAGGCGCGAACGGTGGAGGAAGCGAAGGCGTTTTAGTTTTGGAGTGCGGCGGCCATGCCGCCGCTTTGTCCGGTGGATCCACCGAGAAAGCGGCGGCATGGCCGCCGCACTCCACATTACTGATTCAACTGAAACGTCACCGTCAAATTGAAGATGACGTCCACCGGCTGGCCGTTGAGGGTGCCGGGGCGGAAGCGCCATTTCTTCACGGCTTGTTCGGCTTCGGTGCTGAGGCCGAAGCCGAGGCCTTTGATCACGCGGACGTCGCGCACGCTGCCGGTTTTCGTGATCACCGCTTCGACGACGACGGTTCCCGTCGCTTTCGCTTTCTTCGCCGCTTCTGTGTAATCCGGCTCGACGCGTTGAGTCGCGACCGGTGCCTTCACGTCACCGCCGACGCGCAACGGTCCGCTCGGTTCGGGCTCGGGCGGTGGCGGGGGAGGTGGCGGCGGCGGTGCGGCTTCGGCAGGTGGGCCGCTTCCCGTGCCCGCGCCCTCGGTGCCGGTGCCCGTGCCTCCGATCACTCCGCCCACGACGCCTCCCGTCACTCCTCCGATCACACCGCCATTCACGCCGCCGACGACACCACCCTCCACGCCACCCTCGACTCCACCGACGACACCTTCCTCAACGCCACCGGCAATCTCGCCTAACGACGGCTCGCTGTCCGGAACCACAGGAAGCGAGTGCGTTGGCGTCGGCATCTCGAGTGGCTCGATCTCGGTCGGCGGAATCAGTTGCGGAGTGCGCGGAATTTCGACCGGCTTCGGTTGCGATTGCGGAGTTGATCGCGGCGCGCCGCTGCTCTTCGCGCGCGGAGGCGGCGGAGGCGGAGGCGGCGCCGCGCCGCCGCTGATGAACGCGTCGATCTTCTCTTCGGCATCCACCTTGTGGATCAGCTGGTGCGAGCCCGCGTACACGATCGATCCGATCAGCAGGCCGTGCACCGCAAGCGATGCCGCGTACGTTCTCCAGCTCTTCGCGCCCCGTTTGTGACTCGATTCGATGAGCTCTTTTTGCAGGTCCATGAGCCTATTGTTCTGCAAGGCCTGGCCCACTTATTTGCGCTGTGAAATCAATGATTTAGAATGCGCCGTCGATGCTCTTCCGGACCCTTCCGCTGCTCCTTCTCGCCTCATGCGTAACGCTCGATCCGGCGATCCCCAAAACGTGGATGAGTGTGCCCGAGGCAAAGGCGATTTCGTCGGTCAGACTCGATGCGGAAGGCAAGGTCACACAGGCTTTGGCGATGAAGCCGACGGGCTCGATTCGCATCGAGGACCATCGGATCTTCAACGGCGAGAAGGCGCTCACCGACGCGTTTGCTGCGATCGATTCCTTCGACTACTCCGCGTCGCGCGGCGAGGTCGTGTTCTCCGTCAAACGCGACGACGACTTCGACATCGGGCTCGTGTCCTCGGATGGGAGTCCGATCAGTTGGGTGCCCAATGATCCCGCGGACGAGATCGGCGTGCAGTGGGCGCCGCGCGGGAACAAGATCAGCTACACGGTGCGGACGAAAGGCGGCGACATCGTGCGCACCGTGCACATTCCGACGGCATTCCAGCTGTCGAACGAATTTTCGAACGCGACGATTCACGCGCTCGCGTGGGATCCGCAGGCGGAGCGCTACGCGGTCGCGTACTCGACGCCCGATGCCTCGGATCGTGTGGAAGTGATGAAATACGACGGGAAGGAGCGGCGCATGGCCGTCGAGCCTTCCGTGCGCCTGGACGTCGATGTGCAGCCGTTTGCGAAGGATGCGATCGTGCTTCGTCCGCGCGACATTCGCTACGACGAGAGACTCCCGGTCGTCGTGTGGGTGTCGGACAGCTTCGCCTGGAGCGATGCCCGCGCCGCGCTGATGAAAAACGCGCGCGCGGCGATGATCGTGACGAAGAGAGCTCCCGACGCCGAGTTGTGGCGGGCGGTCGGGGAGACGAAGTGGATGGATGAAGGGCGGGTGTTCGTAGTTTGTCATCCCGAGCGTAGCGAGGGACCTGGGCGGGTGGAAGGCACGCCCCCAGGTCCCTCGCTACGCGTCGGGATGACAATCGTGGCCGACCCCCGCATCCCCGACGTCCGCTACCGTCGAGAGGGCAACGTCGTTCGTGTTGCGCCGCGTGTCGTACAATCGTTCGCGGCCGGCTTCATCGCAGATCAGTTGAAGAGGACCGCTCCAACGAATGCCAGCAGCCGATGAACGCGACAGGAAAACGCCGATCCGGGAGTATTGGGAAGCGCTGCTGATCGCCCTCATCTTCGTCAACTTCGCGCGCATCTTCGTCTTTCAGGCATTCAAGATCCCCACGCCGTCGATGGAAGACAATCTGAAAGTCGGCGATCACATCATCGTCAACAAATTCATCTACGGACCGAAGAGCGACGGTCCGTCACGGTTGTTTCCGCTGCGCGACATCCGGCGCGGAGACGTCATCGTGTTCCGCTATCCGAAAGATCCGTCCATCGATTACGTGAAGCGCGTGATCGGATTGCCCGGCGATACGATCCGCATCCGCAACAAGCGCGTCTCCGTGAACGGGCAGGAGCTCGACGAGCCGTACGTGATCCACCTCGATGCGCAGATGTTTCCCGCGAGCCGCGCGCTGCCCGAGCCTTACCGCTCGCGCGATCAGTTCGGCCCATTCACGGTTCCGCCGGATCAGTACTTCGCGATGGGCGACAATCGCGACAGCTCCAGCGACTCGCGCTACTGGGGCACCGTTCCGCGCGGACACATCAAAGGGCGCGCCTTCATGGTGTACTGGTCGTTCGGCATGGCGCCCGAGCGCGGCGATTCGTGGAAGAGCCGCCTTCGCGAATTGCGAAACGTCATCGTGTACTTTTTCCCGAAGACACGATGGAATCGAACAGGCTTCGTCGTCGACAGCAAGTATCACTACACTCCCGGCGTGATCTCAGATGGAAACGAGTAATCCAGCGGATGCAGCATCGCCCGCGATCGAGGAAGGCGTTCACATCGATCGGAGCGCCCATCCGATCTCGCGCCGCAGCATTCCCGAGAACGTTCTGAAGGTCTTGTACCGGCTGCATCGCAGCGGCTATCGCGCGTATCTCTGCGGAGGCAGCGTGCGCGATCTGCTCATGAGCCGCACGCCGAAGGACTTCGACGTCGTCACCGATGCGCATCCCGCGGAAGTGCGCCGCCTGTTTCGCAACAGCCGCATCATCGGCCGGCGCTTCCGTCTCGTGCACATCATCTTTCAGGATCAGGTCGTGGAAGTGGCGACCTTCCGCCGCGAGCCGGAGCGGCCGGTGCCCGGCGACGACGCCGAGACCGAAGACTTCCTGATCACCGACGACAACACGTTCGGCTCGCCGCTCCAGGACGCGCGCCGCCGCGACTTCACCATCAATGCGCTCTTCTACAACATCGCCGATTTCTCGGTGATCGATTATGTCGGCGGCATCGACGACTTGCGCGAGGGACGCGTGCGTGTCATCGGCGATCCCGATCTGCGCTTTCGCGAAGATCCCGTGCGCATGATGCGCGCCATCGAGTTCGCCTCGCGCCTCGGCTTCGAGATCGAGGAGGCGACGTATCAAGGCATCCTTCGCCATCGCAACGACATCCTCAAGGCCTCGCCGCCGCGCGTGTCCGAAGAGATCCTCGAGCTCCTTCGGCGCGGCTGGTCGCGCGGAGCGATCCGGCTCATGGTCGACACCGCGCTGCTCGAGCCGCTGCTGCCCGAGATCTACAACGCCATTCGGGCGACGCGCGCGCCGTACTTCTGGAAGATGCTCGAGGTTCTCGATCGCACGGTGCAGGCCGGACGAAAGATCTCCGACGCGGTGCTGCTCTCCGTGCTCATGCTCCCGTGGGTCATCTGGGAGATCGAGGAGGAAGAGACGCGCCGCGTCGCGCGCATGCGCATCGGCGAAGTGATTCTGTTCATCCGCGAGCAGATCCAGCCCGTGTGCGCGCGCATGGCCCTCGCCGCCGGCACGCGGCACCAGATCGAGCAGGCCCTCGAAACGCTGTGGCGCCTCCTCGAGCCGCCGAGCGATCGCCGCTCCCAATTCCGCGCCGTCTATCGAGATCCGTTCAGCGACGCTCTCGCATTGCTCGAGCTTTACGCGCTCTCGTCGGGCCGCTACGTCGATGTCTTCCGCCAATGGCAGGCGTTTTCGGTTCGTGTGAAGCGCGCGCAGGAAGAAGCCGTACCTACAAAACGCAAACGTCGCCGTCGTCGATAGCCTATGGGCCCCATCTACCTCGACCACCACGCCACCACGCCATGCGATCCGCGTGTGGTCGAGGCGATGCTTCCCTACTTCACCGAGCACTTCGGCAATGCCGCATCGATCACGCATCAGCATGGACGCAAGGCGTCGATGGCGGTGGAAGAGGCCCGCATCGCCATCGCGCGTTTCTTCGGCGTGCTGCCGCCGGAGATTTACTTCACCGCCGGCGCCACCGAATCGAACAACATCGCCTTGAATCTCGTGAAGCCGGGCGAGCACTTCATCACCAGTGCGACCGAGCACAAGTCGATCCTCGTGCCCGCGGAGCGGATGGCGAAGAACGGGATCGAGGTCACGATCCTCGAGCCTGATGCCGAAGGATTCATTCACCCCGAGGCGCTGATCCGGGCGCTGCGGCGCGAGACGCGGCTCGTATCGATCGAAGCGGCGAACGGTGAGATCGGCACGATCCAGCCGCTCTCCGAGATTGCGCAGATCTGCAAAAGCGCAAAGGTGCTGTTCCACACCGACGTCACTCAGGCCGCGGGGAAGATCCCCGTCGATCTCACGAACGTCGATCTCGCCTCGTTCTCCGCGCACAAGGTCTACGGGCCGAAAGGGATCGGAGGGCTCTTCGTGCGCCGCGCGACGCGCGTCGAGCCGGTCCTCATCGGCGGCGGACAGGAGCGTGGTGTGCGCTCCGGAACGGTCAATGTTCCGGGCGTAATCGGCATGGCCGCCGCTCTCCGTTTGCGCGTCGAAGAGATGGACGCAGAGGCGTTGCACCTGACGCAACTCCGGAATTCTCTCCGCGAAATGCTTCTGGAAGGCCTAGACGGCGTTTCGGTGAACGGACCCCTTCAACTTCGTTCAGGGCAGGCCCCAGAGTTAAGATTGCCGGGGAATCTCAACGTCAGCTTCGAACGGATCGAGGCCGACTCGCTGATCCTGGCGATGAAACGGTTCTCTCTGTCGTCAGGCTCGGCATGCAGCTCGGGGGAAAAGGGGCCGTCCCGGGTGCTCAAGGCGATCGGGCTGACCGACGCGTTGGCGATGGGCTCGATCCGATTCGGTCTTGGAAAATCGAACACGGCGGATCACATCGAGATGCTGATCGACGACTTGAAGCGCGTCGTACGAAAACTAAGGGAGATCTCGGCGGCATGACTGTGCCCGGACGCATTCTCCTGGTCGACCACTCCCGTGGTGCGCTCCTTTTTCAGGAGACGATCCTCCGCCGCCGCGACATGATCATCATGACCGCGCTCGCCGGATCGGAAGGCATCGTCAAAGCGCGCACGGAGCGGCCGAATCTGATCATCTTCGGCTACGACCTCTTCGACATGAGCGCGCCCGAGTTCTGCCGCGAGATTCGCAACGACGAGCTCACGCGTCCGATCTCACTCCTCCTCGTGTGCGATCGCGAACAGCCCGATCACGGCGAGCTCTGTCTCTCCGCCGGATGCAACGACGTGATCTTCCGCCCGCTGCAAAAGCCGGAGCTCGATCAGAGAGTCGAGCGCCTCACGAGCATCCCCGTGCGGCGCCAGCTGCGCACGATCACGAAGATCGAAGTATCGATGGAGAAGAACGGACGCTTCGTGTTAGGCCGGAGCGTGAACATCTCCTCGACCGGCATGCTCATCGAAGTCGATCGCATGCTGCCGCAGGATGGTCCGGTGCGGCTGCACTTTTATCTGCCTGCAGATCCGAAGCCTCTGCAGATCACGGCCGAGGTGCTGCGGGCCGAGTTCTCCGGCTCGATGTCGAAGTACGGCATGCGCTTCGTCGCGCCCACCGAAGAAGACTGCGAACGAATCTCCCGCTATGTCCACCGACTGCGCTCGAGGGAAACGATCTGATGCCGGCACCGACGATTGACGACGCCATTCGCGCCGCGCGCGAAGAAGATTTTCTTCGCGCGCTGACGATGTTCCTGGACATCTACGGCACCGAAGACTCTCCGCCGCTCACCACGCCGAAGTCGGCCAGCGGCCTTTCGTTCTTCGGCCTCGCGCTCGCGCTCATGCGCAGGCAAATCAAACCGGCGATCGATCTCTGCCGCCGCGCGATCGATCTCGAGTTCTACAACGGCGATCACTACGCGAACCTCGCGCGCGTCTACCTCGCGGCGGACAATCGCAAGAAGGCGCTGGAGACGGTCGAAGAGGGACTGAAGGTCGCGCCCGAGCACGATTACCTTCGCTCGGTGCGCAGGTCGCTCGGCGTCCGCGCGCGTCCGTCCGTTCCGTTTCTCGATCGCAAAAATCCGATCAACGTGAGCCTCGGGCAGGCGCGGCACGCGAAGAAAGTCGCGGAGCAGGAGAAGAAGAAAAAGGCGAGAGTCAGAAAAGAGGAGTGACCGTCATGCGAGTTCTCATTGCTGCCATCGTCGGTGCCATCATCGTGTTCATCTGGAGCGCGGCCGCACACATGGCAACGCCGCTCGGCACCGCGGGCGTCGCGATGCTGCCCAATGAAGATCAGGTCGTGGAGACCTTGCGCACGAACGTGACCAAGTCCGCGGTCTACATCTTCCCCGGTATGGACATGCAGAAGCAGCCGACCGCGGAAGAGCAGAAGGCGTGGGAAGAGAAGCTCGGACGCGGCCCGTCCGGTCTGCTCGTCTACACCGCCAAAGGATTGCGGCCGCCGTTTCCGAACAACCTCATCTACGAGTTCCTGACGGTCTTCTTCTCGTCGCTCATCGCGGCCATCGTGATCTCGCGCACGGTCGGATCGTGGTTCTTCCGCGCGTTCGTCGTGGCGATGTTCGCGCTCTTCACGTTCTTCTCCGTCAGTGCGAGCCATTGGATCTGGTACCACTTCCCGACCGAGTTCATTTGCGCGGAACTGATCATGGAATTCGTCGGATACCTGCTCGCCGGCGTCGCGATGGCGAAGATCGTTCCCCCTCCGGCCTTCACGTCCGGACCATGAGACTCGCGTTCATCGGCGGCATTTACTCGAACTATCACGCTCTGGTGGCGACGCTCGGCGACATCGAGCGCCGCCACGTCGACGCGACCTATTTCCTCGGCGACCTCGGTGCGTTCGGTCCGCATCCGGATCGCGTCCCCGAGCTTCTTCTCGCGCGCGGCATTCCGGGCATCCAGGGCAATTACGAAGAGTCGCTGTCGACGCGCGCGACGGACTGCCACTGCGGCTACACCGATCCGCGCGACAACCACTTCGCGCAGATCTCCTACGACTACACCTTCGCGAACACGAGCGACGCGTACAAGGATTGGATGGGAACGCTGCCGCGCGAGATCCGCTTCACCGCGGGCGATCTGCGATTCCTTCTCGTGCACGGCTCGCCGCGGCGCATCAACGAATTCCTCTGGCGCTCGACCTCACCCGATGCGTTTCTCGAGAAACTCTGCCGCGATCACGACGCGGATGTTCTCGTCTGCACGCACACCGGATTGCACTGGCACAAAGCGCTGCGCGAAGAGCGTCACGTCATCAACGCCGGCGTCATCGGCCGTCCCGCGAACGACGGCCGCACCAACGTCTGGTACACGATCGTCGATGTTCAGAATCGCGCGCTCTCGGTTGATTTTGTTCCCGTGCACTACGACCACATGCGACTCGCGGAAGAAATGCGCGCCGAACGTTTGCCCGACGAATTCGTGGAGACGATCCTCACCGGCTGGTGGACGACCTGCCTCGAGATCCTCCCGTCGAAAGAGCGAAGCTTTGGAGTGCGGTAGCGCTTTGGAGTGCGGCGGCCATGCCGCCGCTTTTTCGGTGCGGCACGCGTGCGCCATCGACAAAGCGGCGGCATGGCCGCCGCACTCCAAACCTACGGCCTTCTCAGCGGGTCTTTGCGGCGGTCGGCGGGGTCTTCTTCTTCCCAGCCGAGGTCGCGGTCGTCGAGAGGCTCTTCGTCTCTTCTGCGCTCGATCAGGCGAACGTCGCGCTGGTCCTCGTCACTGCTTTCCGGGCTTTGCATGTTCCTGGATCTTCTTTCCTGCTTTCTCCACGGCGGTGCCGGTCTTATGTGCGGCCTCGCGCGCGGCGCTCTCGGTCACTTCGGCCGCGTGCTCGAGCGCGGTCTCGGTCTTCTTCACCGCTTCGGCGGTGTCGACCGTGGTCACGGTCGTCGAAGTCTGTCCTGTGGACGTCTCGACCGTTTTCTCCTCCACGCGACAGGCGCCGAGGAGAAAAGCGATCACAGCGATGAGTGCGATCTTCATGCTTCCGGTACTTTCACGGTGTGTACCACCCAAGGCCGCGTTTGCATCCTGCGCAAAATGCACGCATGATGTTTGCATGGTCGAAGTCGCCGGCGTCAGAGATTTGCATCGGGCCGCCAAGCCAAAACGCCGGCGCTTTCCCCATGTCCGGTGACCGGCCAGGAGCCATCTGCTGGTCGCCGGACCTCTTCCTGAAGGAGCTTTCATGGAGAAGGAGCCCTATCGCGACGGGCGCATCCGTCAGCGTATGTCGGAGTTGGAGCGATCCGTCGAAGTGCTGCTCGCCGAGCTCCACCGGTGGGAGCGCAGCGATGTCCCGAACGACATCACGCCCGTGCCGTTCATGATCTCGTTCGGAATCCTCGCGCAGCTCGCCTGCGATCTGGCGGTGGCCATGCACGACGACGATCTCGGGCACCGCGTTTTGGAGCTCTCGCACAAGATTACCGGAGCGATGCGCTCGCTTCACGAGTCCCAGAGCGGCTAAAATTCTCGTGTGAAAAATACTCCCGACGTCGTACGGCGCTGGCACCGCACTGCGAAGGAGAGCGAGCAGCTGATTGCGGAAAACAATCGGTTGATGGAAAAAAGAATCGCGCTCTACCGGCAGCGCGTGGAAGTTCTGCGCGACCTCGCCAATGCGGCGAGCGTGCTCGTCGATTGCGCACACACACACACACACACACACGAAACCGACCTCAGCGATTGCGCGCCTCCAGAGGCACCTCTACCGGAACGGTAGCATCGTCACCGCGTAACAGATAGCGGCGAATCACCTCGACGCGCGCCCGAGCATCACGCTCTTTCTCCGCGAAACGCATGGCGAGCCAGTCGTGTCCGCGCTCCGACTCCGCGGCCGCAAGGCGATGCGACAATCGAGCGCGGCCGGTCGTCACCCTGCAGTGCGTTGCGATCGAGCTCGGCCATCAGTGTCTCCATTTCGAGGTCGGGCGTTTCTCCATGCGTCACCGCGGGCGGAGGCTGCGACACGACATGCGTGAGCAGTACCCCCAGGCGGCTCAGTGGAGTGGAATGATCGACGTCGACGTGATGCAATGCGCTCTGCGGCATGCTCGGATAGAGCGCATCGGCCGGATCCTGAACGATGGCGATGCCTCCGCGTTGTTTGATCGCCAGGAGCCCGGCCGTGCCGTCGTCGAGCGTTCCCGACAGGATCACGCCGACCGCGCGCGATCCATACGCGAGCGCGGCGCTGCGAAACAGCGGATCGACCGCGGGCCGATGGCGGTTCTCCCTCGGCCCGCGTCTGAGATGCAGCGTGCCATCCCTTCCGATCAGCAGATGGCGGTCGGGAGGGGCGACGTAGATGTGACCGGGACGATAGATCTCACCATCCTCTGCCGCTTTCGCCGGCAACATCCCCTCGCGATCGAGAATCTGCGCGAGCAGACTCGGCGAGTCGGGGGGGACGTGCAGCACGATGCAAATCGGTGCGGGGAACGCCGGCGGGATCGTGCGAACGAACTTCATCAGCGTGTCGACTCCTCCAGCCGACGCGCCGACGACGACAATTCGATCCTCTTCTGACAAAATCCGCTCCGCCGTCGACGTAAAGCAAGTTGGTTGCCGCGGGAGTTTCGGAATGGCGAATGACGCGAGCAAGAAACGCAATCCGTCTCCGCGTAAGAAACGTGTTTCGGCATCACCGTTTCCCGGTTCCGTCGAGGCGTCCGCGGAGGAGCAAGCCGCGCGGCGCGAGCGTCTCTTTCCGATCGTCGGCATCGGCGCGTCGGCGGGAGGCCTGGCGCCCTTTCTCGAGATCCTTCGCAATCTGCGCGAAACCCCCGGGATGGCGATCGTGTTCATCCTCCATCAGGAGAAGCACGAGAGCGCGTTGCTCGAAGTCGTCGCGCGCGCCGCGAAGATGCCGGTGGTCACCATCCAAGACGGCATGACCATCGAGAACAATCATGTGTATCTCGGGCCCGCGGCGATGGAGGTGACGGTCAACGATGGCCGTTTCACGGTGAAGCCGCGATCGAACCGCACGATGCTGATCGATCTCTTCTTTCGCACGCTGGCCGCGGATCAGAACAGCCGCGCGATCGGCATCGTGCTTTCCGGATCGGCATCCGACGGCGCGCTCGGCGCGAAAGCGATCAAGGAAGAGGGCGGGATTACGTTTGCGCAGGACGACAGCGCGCGATTCCCGCAGATGCCGCATGCCGCGAGGGGCGTCAGCTCGGTCGACTTCGTCCTCTCCCCGCCGGACATCGCGCGCGAGCTGATGCGCGTCACGCATCACACGTATGTCTCGGGCACGCCGGGGCGTCTTCCCGAAGCGCATCTCCTGTCGGTGTTCAATCTTCTCCACTCCGCGCATGACGTGGACTTCACGCACTACAAGCCGAGCACGGTCGAGAGGCGCATCCGCCGGCGCATGGCCCTTCACAAGATCGATGATCTGCAGACCTACGTCAGGCTCCTGCGCCAGGACAACGCGGAGATCGAACAGCTCTACGCGGACATCCTCATCCGCGTGACCGGCTTCTTCCGCGATCCGGAGGTCTTCTCCGCCCTTCGCGGGGCCGTGTTTCCGACGCTCATCGAGAACCGCGGCACCGAAAATCCGGTGCGCGTGTGGGTGCCGGGATGTGCGACCGGGGAAGAGGTCTATTCGATCGCCATCGCGCTGATGGAGACCGCGAGCGAGCTGGGCGCGGAGACGCCGGTGCAGATTTTCGGGACCGACGTCAGCGACACGGCGATCGACCGCGCGCGCATCGGCAGCTATCCGGAGAACATCGCCGGCGATGTCTCTCCCGAACGTCTGCATCGCTATTTCACGAAGACCGAGGGTGGATATCGCATCACCAAGGCGGTGCGCGATTCCTGCGTGTTCGCGCGGCAGAACCTGAACAAAGATCCGCCGTTCTCGCGCCTGGACATGATCAGTTGCCGCAATGTGATGATCTATCTCGGTTCCGTGCTGCAGCGGAAGGTGATGTCGATCTTCCACTACGCACTGCGGCCGAACGGTTTCCTTCTGCTCGGCAGTTCGGAGACGATCGGCAACTACGGCGAGCTGTTCGAGGTCATCGATCGAAAACACAAGATCTATCAGAAGAAGACCGTGCTCCATCGAGTGACGGTGGACTTCGACGCCGCGTCTCCACGGGAGCGGCCGGAGAAAACGCGCATGGACGACGAGATTGCCAGTCCGGCCAACATCTTCCGCGAAGCCGACCGGGTCATGTTGTCCCGCTTTTCTCCGCCGGGCGTGTTGATCAACGACAACATGGAGATCCTTCAGTTCCGCGGACGCACCAGTCTCTATCTGGAGCCTGCCTCGGGAGCGGCGAGCTTCAACATTCTCAAGATGGCGCGCGAGGGAATGCTCGCGGATCTGCGCGCCGCCATTCACGCGGCGCGCAAGGGCGAAGTGGCGGTTCGCCGCGAGGGTGTGCGCGTGAAGAGCAACGGCGGGATGTCGATCGTCAATCTCGAAGTCATTCCGTTCCTCACTGTCGCCCGGGAGCGCTATCAGCTCGTTCTGTTCGAAGACGTTCCGCAGCCCGCGGAGCCGGCGAAGAAGCCGGGACGCCGCGGCAAGAAAGCCGAGGCGGAAGAGCCGCGGAAGGCGGGGCGCCTCGAGCGCGAGCTCGAGTCGACGCGCGAGTACCTGCAGTCGATCATTGAGGAGCAGGAGGCGATGAACGAAGAGCTCCGCTCGGCGAACGAGGAGATCCAGTCGTCGAATGAAGAGCTGCAGAGCACGAACGAAGAGCTGGAGACGGCGAAGGAAGAGCTGCAGTCGTCGAACGAAGAGCTCACGACGCTCAACGAGGAGCTGGAGAACCGCTATCAGGAGCTCGCGCAGGCGAACAACGACCTGCTCAATCTCCTGGCCTCCGTCGATCTGCCGATCGTGATGCTCGACAGCGGCCTGCGCATCCGCCGCTTCAATTCCGGCGCGCAGCGCGTCTTGAATCTGATCTCATCCGATGTGGGACGCTCGATCAGCGATCTGAAGATGACGCTCATGCTCGAGAACCTCGATCAAATGATCCTCGGCGTCATCGACTCGCTGGAGACGCGCGAGCTCGAAGTCAAGGACCGCGCCGGCAACTCGTACTCTTTGCGAATCCGCCCTTACAAGACGATGGAGAACAAGATCGAAGGCGCGGTGCTGGTGTTGATCGACCTCGCGCAGATCAAGATGGCAAGCGGCAAGCGGGCGTGAGCGTCACCGCGCACGGCGAAACCGCCGGCCCGGGTGGTCGCTCTGCTGACGGATCGCCTCGGCCTGATCGAGCATCTCCTCGATGATGGTTCGCGTCGTCGCGAGCGCTGCGTCGCCGCGCTCCTTCAACTCCTCGAGCTCGGACGACACGGTGTCGGGTGGATCGGGTCGCATTTCGCCTCCGCGCCGGACTTGAAGGTGCCGAGAGATTCGGCGGGCCGGAGGTCGCAACTGTTCGATATGGCGCGAAGCAGAGGCAGCGACCGACTGTTACGGACGTCTACCGGATTTTCACGCGCTTTCGCACTGCTTCGAGCTCTTCGCGAAGGAAGTCGACCTGCGCGAGCAGCTCCTCCACTTGCTGAGCCATGTGACGCATGTCCGTGCCGCGTTTTTGCGCGCGACGCGTGCGCTGTTCCGCGGCGAGCTCGCGCCACAGATCCGTGCGCTCTGTCGCCGCGAGCGATGCGATCCGGCGCGCCAGCGGATCGCCGTGGTCTGCTTGGCCGTTGCGGTCTTCGAGAAACTCGTTAGGCGGAACGTTCAGCACACGCGCGAGCGAGAGAAAGAGACCGAGATCGACCGATTGCTTGTCGGTCTCGATGCGCGACAGCGTCGCCACACTGATCTTCACCTTCGCCGCGATGTCGGCAAGCGAACGCCCCTGCGAATGTCTCGCTTCACGAAGTCGCTCTCCGATCATTGCGTCCATCCTACGCCCACTTCCATGACATCGGAAGCGTGAGGCATGCTCGATCCATTCCAGCGGCCGTTGCGAAAGGGGCAAGCGGACTGCGCATGCGTTTTGCAGTCCACGCAAACCGGCCGATCGCGGGTCACGGGCAACCGGGCCGCTCGTTTTCGCGTGACGGTCACCTGCTGGTCCCCCGGCGACCGGTGACCCTTCATGGGCGCTGGTCGCCGGATTTTTGTTCGCAGCAGCGCTGCAGGATCGACTGCAGCTCATCGACTGCGAATGGTTTGCGCAGAACCGCCGCGACGCGCGTCATCTCCTGACTGTCCGACCATTGCGTTTTCGTCGTCGTCGTGACCACGACGACGCGTTCGAGCAATTCCGGTTTCGATTTCCCGAGGTACGAGAGGAGATCGAGACCGCTCAGACCGGTGAGCATCAGCTCGAGAATGATGGCGTCGAACTCGCGCGAGGAAGACAGAAACTCCATCGCGTGGTTGCCGTCGCCGGCGAGCACCGGTTTGCGCGGCAGGCGTCGCACCAGCGTCGCCAGCAGTCCTCGAATCGATGCGTCCTCATCGACGATCAACACTTCCCCCGGTTGAGCGATCATGGGAAGCTCCTCGATTTTGCGTGAAATGCAAAACGGAGTTTAGCACCAAAAAAGGGAGCGGGTGCGCTACTTCTCATCCTCGAAGAGCATCGGAACTTTTTTTCCGCGCACGCCGTCGATCGCCTCGACGAACGATTCGAGCAGCTCGGCGAACATCTTGCGCTCGCGCGGCTTCATCGAGTCCACGGCGGCGAGCAGTCGTTGCTGCGCGGGAGCAGGGGAGCGGCGGATGATGCCGCGGCCTTTCGCGGTGAGCCGCAGCTCGACGTGGCGGCGATCGTCCTTGCGCGCCGTGCGCGTGACGTATCCCGCGTCGACCAGCCGCTGCACGACCACCGACGCAGAGCTCTGGTCGGTCGCCGTGCGCTCGGCGAGCGTGTTCAGCGAGAGACCGTCTTCCTGATCGAGCGCGTGCAGCACGAACATCTGCGCGCCGCTGATGCCGTACTTCGACTGCGTCTCGCGATCGAACAGACGCAGCGCGCGCACGAGCTGCCGGATCGAATTGAGCACGCGCCTGCCTTCTTCGGGAGGGACCGTCCGCTTCGATTGGGCCATGAGACGCGGCATTCTCGCACAATCGAAGTTGGCGGTTGGCAGTTGGCGGTTGGCGGGAGCGAGAAACGGCGGTTGGCGTTCCACCGCCAACCGCCAACTGCCAACCGTCAACCGAAAACAATACCGCCGAGCGGCGAGTGAAGGTGAGTGTCGTCGAAGGAGAACTTCGCGCCGCTTCACCCGCCGCCCGGCTCACCCTCTCCCACCTCGATGAGAGGGCAACTACGTTCCTGGGATGGACATTCGGTGGTAGATCCAGACGACCGCGGGAAGCAACAGCGCAAGCTCCACGCACACCCCTCCTTCTGCCTCTCGCGAAAGGCGCAGTGATGGAGGGCCCTCGAAAGGGAGTGTCGCGAAGGAGGGAAAACCTTATAGGTGGGTGGGAGGCTCGAATGCTTTCCCGCTCTCGTCCGGCCGCGACTCGAGGTATTGCCGCACGTGCCGCACGAGGCCCGGCGTTGCGCGGCCGTCCGCGAAGGCTTCGCGCAGATAGGCGACCGCAGTCAGCGTGTGGCCGGTCATCCCGACGTCGGTGAAGCTCGCGACGAGCGTTTTGCAGAGATCGCCCGCTTCGCGTGCCGCTGCCGGATCGCCGCTCGCGAGCAGCGCCTCGGCGAGATCGAGTGTGACCAGTGCGGCGTCGCTCCGCAGTCCGAGGCGTTCGAAATCTCGCGCGGCGACGCGTAAACGCGCCACGCCGTCCGCCATCTCGCCCATGGCGATGCGAAGGCAGCCTACGTTCCAGCGCGTGCGGATCGACTCCGTCTCCAGCCCCAGCGCTTCGTAGAGCGAGAGCGCGCGCTCGTAGTACTCGCCGGCGCGCGCGAGCTCGTGCAACTGCAGCTCGCAGTTCGCCGCGTTCGCGTAGAGGCGCGCCAGCGTCGCCGCGTTCCCGAGGGACTTCGCGGCGGTGATCAGCGAGACGAAGAGATCGCGCGCGTCGCGGACGCGATGCTGGTCGAAGAGGATCGTGGCCTCGACGATCTTCGCGTGGACGTAGCGCTCCTCTTCGCCGAATTGGCGGAAGATGCGCGCGCTCCTGCGAATCAGGCGCAGCGCGTCGTCGAGGTGCTCCGTCTCGACGTACACGACGCCGCGCAGATAGTCGACGAGCGCGAGCGAGAACACCGCGACCGGCGAGCGCGAATACGCACGCGCGGCGATGTCGAGCGCGTCGATCGCTTCGGCGTAACGACCGAGGGCGCGCAGAACGTTGGCGCGCTCGAGCCATGCGCTGCCGCGCAGGTCATCGAGCAGCGGCGCCGGGTAGCGATTCGATGGAAGCTGATCGGAGATCGCGATCGCTGCGTCCGCGAGCACGAGCGCGTGCATCGGCTGTCGCTCGCGCAACTCGCGCGATTCCGCGGCGAGCTTGCGCACGACGCCTGCGGTGCGCATCGCCGGCAACGACGTCACGTTCGCGCGCTTGAACGACGTCGGACTGGCGAGCACGGGCGCGAGGAGTTTCTCGGCGTCGGTGTCTTCCGCGGCGAGCAGATCGGCCAGCGCGCGGATCGCGCCCGGCGCTTCACCGGAGCGCGCCTCGACCATCTCCCACAACGAGTCGCTGGCCAGGGTGGCGTCGAAGGCGCGCAGCTCCTCGAGAAGCGAGCGGCAGGGCATGCATTGCGTGACGTGCGCCTCGAGCTGCGCGCGTCCCGCGTACGACTCGGGGTCGTCGAGGTACTCCTGCATCGCACTCTCGTCGTAGTGCGCGCTCACCGTTTGTCCTTCACGAGCTCGTCGTACGCCTTGCGCACCTTCTTGCGGCAAGCGTGCAGGAGCTGCATCACGTAGCCGCTGGTCGTGCCCAGACGTTCGGCGATCTCCGCGGCCGAGTAGCCTTCGGCGT
>Ga0075428_100001600_pt1 | contig 24218 bp, 22 predicted proteins | sample RhiMetdeltSRZDD2_FD_75291 | JGI IMG/M metagenome (GOLD analysis project Ga0075428, IMG submission 75291) | Populus rhizosphere microbial communities from Tennessee, USA - Rhizosphere MetaG P. deltoides SRZDD2 | ecosystem: Host-associated > Plants > Roots > Rhizosphere > Soil | place: USA... | reverse complement strand
CTGGCGATCATCAAATCGACAGAAGTGATGATCGCGCGTGCCGGCCATGCGCGCTCGCAACGAGGGCGGATGCGACGCTCCAAGGCGCACTCGACAGATGGCCGACGGAGAGACTAGCCATCGATCGAATACGAAGGTGTGGCGACGACCGAATCGAGCTTACTTGCCCCGCGGGAACCGCTGTTCACCCGAATTGTGAATCTCCACCACATCCGTCGCGACACCCTTGTCGTCAACGATGAATCGATAACCGATTCCGAGCCCTTCGAAGAGCGTCTGCGACAGCGGTATCAGCGGTCGCATCTCACCGCCGTCAACGGCGGCGGCGCCGATGATCTTGGCCATCAATTGGCCGCCTGAGAGCGACACTTCGATGGTGCGCTGATTTGTCGTATAGATCCCATGGTAGATACCGACGTACCGCGCCAGCACGTCGTTCGCGACGGTGACGCCGCTGTTTGCGGCATCGGAGAGCGTACCGATCCAGTGCTCGCTGCTCCGTTCGCAGATCGATTCCAGCATTTCCGTATCGGCGGCCAGTGCCATCCTCGCCGTAAAGCCCCACGGCTTCGTGTACGCCCCCGGATCGGTGAAGGTCACCTCCACCTGCAGGTGGCCGACGTCTGCACGCCGCCATCGCTCTCTCACGCGGAGCGCCTCTGTATGCGACTGGCCGTAGCGGCTCAGCCACGTCTTGTCGTTATATCCAGCGCTGTCGACGACTAACGTGTCGCCTTCCCAGTGCCCCACCGAGTACCCCATCCAGCTTGGCGCGGGGTTGGCCTCGAGCTCGCGGCCGTCCATGAAGATCATGCGGTAGGTGAGATCGTCGTTCAGAATCGCGATGGCGGTTGGCGTCTGGAGGATGCGCTTCCAGCCGGCAAATCGGTCAGCCTCAGGGCCGCTCGGCAGACATTGATACGAGGGGCGCGTCCTGTGGTACTCCCGCAGACGCTGTTGGACCAACTCGTTGACCCACGGCTGCGCGTTGGCGGGGTCCGGGTCGGTGTTGGGAACTGGCCCGTTCCATATACCGCTCAAATCGATCTTGCCGTCGGGTCCGCGCGGCGCGGGCGCCGCGAGGTTCGGCTTGCCGTCGGATGTGCGCGGTATTCCGGGGGTTTTGCGATCGAGCCATTGGGCCGACGCCGGTATCGTCCACACCACCAGAGTGACCAGAGTGACAGCCGCAAGAAACAGCCTCATATAGCCCTCCGATTTCGCGGTGCCGCCACCGCCGCCAGACGCGGGATGCTAACACGTGCCGACGGTCAAAACGACCGCCATTGATGCGCTTCTCGAAAGTCGGGACGTCCCACGACATTCCGTGGGCAATCCGGCATTTCGTCAATCGGAGCGCGCCGCCAGGGCGCGCTCACTGCGGTCTCCGTCGAACATCGTGCCGGCCGTTCGGGTGGCACCGATGGTGCTCGACCTGCCAATCGTGAAACCTACATGTCAGTGCATCTGTCTTGCGTGTGTCCTTACCCTGTGCTCGGCGTGCTCGTCCGGGAGCACGCGATCGTCCGGGGCCACACCACAGCCCGACCCGGTGGCCGCGGCAGTGCAGCGGATCCCCGACGAACCGCGTCCGCTCGCCACATCGGGTACCACGGGTACCACGCAGACGCGAACCGAGCACGATCTCCTCGGCGAGAAACAGGTTCCCGCCAACGCGTACTACGGCGTGCAGACCGCGCGTGCGCTGGAGAACTTTCAGATTTCCGGCATCTCGATCGATCACTACCCGGGGTTCGTTGAAGCCTGGGCGATCGTGAAGCTCGCGGCCGCCCGCGCCAACGCGGACGTCGGTGCGTTGGACAGGCAAAAGCTACCTGCGATCGAGAAGGCCTCCAAGGCTGTGATCGACGGGAAGTACCACGATCAATTTCAGGTTGACTGGTTCCAGGGTGGCGCCGGCACGTCCACCAACATGAACGCGAACGAGGTGTTGGCCAACATCGCGCTCGAATTGAGTGGACACCAGAAGGGCGACTACTCGGTGATCGACCCGCATGACGACCTGAACATGTCGCAGTCGACCAACGATAGTTACCCGACGGCGATCAAGGTCGCGCTCCTCCTCCGCAACGACAAGCTCGTCGCGGAACTGCAGAAGCTGTCGGCCTCGTTCCGCGCAAAGGGTGATCAGTACATCAACACGCTCAAGATGGGTCGCACGGAGCTGCAGGATGCCGTTCCGATGACCGTCGGTCAGGAATTCCATGCGTTCGCGGCGTCCATTGACGACGAAATTGCGTTGCTGCGTGAAGCCGAGAAGCATCTCTACGCCGTCAACATGGGCGCGACCGCCATCGGCACAGGAATCAACGCGCCGAAGGGCTATGCGCAGAAGACCGCGGATTACCTTGCGAAGCTGACTGGTAAACCGATCAAACCGGCCACCGATATGCTCGCCGCGACGTGGGATCAGCAGGGTTTCGTCGTGTATTCCTCCGCACTGAAGAGTACCGCGGTGAAGCTGTCGAAGATCGCGAGCGACCTGATCCTGCTGACATCAGGGCCGAGAGCAGGGCTCGCCGAGATCAACCTGCCGGCGCTGCAGCCCGGTTCCTCGATCATGCCGGGGAAGGTGAACCCCGTCATGCCGGAGCTGATGAATCTCGTCGCGTTCCGCGTGATGGGCAACGACTACACCGTGACGCTTGCGGCGCATTCAGGTCAGCTTCAGCTCAACGCGTACGAGCCGGTCGAAGGACTCGCCCTGATGGAGTCGCAGCACCTGCTGTACACGGCGTCGAACGCGCTGCGCACCAAATGCGTGGACGGCATCACCGTGAACGAGAAACAGCTGCAGCACTACATGGACACGACTGTCGGCATCGTCACCGCGCTGAACCCGGTGCTCGGATACGAGAAAACCAGCGAGCTGGCGGCCGAGGCCTACAAGACCAACAAGGGGATCATCGAGATCATCCGCGAGCGCAAACTCCTCACCGATGCGCAGATTGCCGATCTGCTCAGCCCCGCCAAGCTGACGAACCTCGACGCGAACGCGTATCGCCAGAAGAAACAGGCGCAGAAGTAACCGCGCATTTGATGCTTCAGGAAGGAAAGGAACGATGAAAGTGTTTGCACGAACTCGGATTGCAGTCGCGGTCGTGGCCGTGCTCGCGAGCGCACAGCTTGCGTCAGCAGCCGGGAAGAACAAGGCGAACGTCGTGATTCTGGCGACGGGCGGCACGATCGCGGGCGCCGCCGCAACCGGCACCCAGGCCGGCTATACGTCGGGCGCCGTGAACATCGACACGATGATCGCGGCCGTTCCGGGCATCACCGACCTGGCCAACATCAAGGGCGAGCAGATCTCGAATGTCGGCTCGCAGGACATCACGTTCGACATCATGCTCAAGCTCGCAAAGCGCATCAACGAGCTGGCGAAGTCGCCCGGCGTGGACGGCTTCGTGATCACCCACGGCACGGACACCATGGAAGACACAGCCTTCTTCCTGAATCTGACCGTGAAGACTGACAAGCCGGTGGTGATGGTCGGATCGATGCGCCCATCAACGGCGGTCAGCGCGGACGGGCCGCTGAATCTCTACAACGCGGTGGGCGTTGCGGCTGATCCCAAGGCAGCAGGTCGCGGCGTGCTGGTTGTCATGAATGACTGGATCCAGGGTGCCCATTCGCTGACCAAGACGAGCACCACGGCGGTCCAGACGTTCATGTCGCCGCTGCGCGGGCTTGTCGGGACGGCGAACTACGGGAAGAACGACTTCTTCACGCGCCCGGAATGGAAGCACACGACGCAGTCCGAGTTCGACATCACCGGCGTGACGACTCTGCCGCGAGTGGACATCATCTACGCCTCGGCTGACATGTCGCCGGACTTGATCGATTGCGCGGCGAATGGCGCAAAGGGCATCGTTATCGCGGGCGTAGGCAATGGGAACATGAACAAGGCGTCGGTGACTGCCGCGGCCAACGCCGTGAAGAAAGGCGTCGTCGTGGTGCGGAGCTCGCGGGTGGTCACCGGGTCGGTCGGACGCAACGTCGAGCTGAACGATGACGAACTTGGTTTCATCGCGTCCGACGAGTTGAATCCACAGAAGGCACGGATTCTTCTGACACTAGCGTTGCTCGGCAAACGCACCCCAGAGCAGTTGCAGAACCTTTTCTACACATACTGAAGCGACCGCGCCGGAACGTCCTGCCGCCGTCTGGTGGCGGCAGGGCGCGAGGCGCCCGATGAAGCAAAGGGCGCAAGGTGACGAATAGGTGCGCAACCGAACTGGGTGGCGAATGAAGCGCAGGACGATGGTGGGCACGCTCCTCTTCGTGATGCTGTCGTTCTGTCATGTGAGGGCGCAAGGGCAGCAGCCCGCATCGAACAGCGGCCAGGTAAGCGGCTCGCAGAGCACGCCCTCAACCCCGCTGCCCAAAACACTCGACGACACCCTGGAAGCCGGCGATGACGAGCTGACGGTGCCGGTGCGCGACTTGGTGAAGTGGAACGAGTTCGAGGGAGACTCCGCCTCGGTCCGCGTGGGAGCCGGATTCTTGTACGAGTACGCGGCGTACTCACAGGATCAAGCCAGCAAACAGCAGTTCGCGCTGTTCCCCAAGCCAGAGATCCGGGACGCGCGACTCATCTTCAAGGGTAGTTTCAGAGCCGATCGGCGTGTGACGTGGAGCTGCGGAATCATGTTCGACGCCGCAGCGACGAAAGATTTTCTGGTCCGCGAAACAGGAGTCATGGTCGCCGTTCCGCGGCTATCGGGACACATCTTCGTCGGGCGTACGAAGGAGGGCTTCTCTCTCAACAAGATCATGGTCGGTTACGCGGGTTGGACGATGGAGCGGGCGGCGATTAGTGACTCCCTCATCCCGATTCTTGCCGACGGCGTCAAGTGGCTCGGCTACGCGCCGAAGAAACATCTCCTCTGGAATCTGGGAGTCTTCATGGACGCGCTGTCGGAGAATCAATCGTTCTCGACGTACGACCATCAGGTCATCGGCAGGATCGTGTGGCTACCTGTGGAGAACGAAGAGACCGTCCTCCACATCGGTCTCGACCTGCGGTACGGGAAGCCCGACGACGGCATCCTCCGGAACAAATCGCGCCCCGAGGTGTTTGAAGCGCCGTTTTTCATCGACACCGGAGGCTTTCCGGCCAAGAACACCACGACGGCGGACTTCGAGACCTATTACCGGCCTGGGCCGTTACTAATCGGCAACGAGTACTACGTCCAAAAGGTAAATGCTCCTGAACAAGGCGACCCGTTTTTCCAAGGTGTGGATTCGGTCGTCTCCTGGGTCGCCACCGGTGAAACGCGTACCTATAACACCCGCGGCGGCTTTTTCGAACAGGTCTCGCCGGCGCGCCCGGTCTTTCAGGGAGGACCCGGGGCGTGGGAAATCGTCAACCGGTTCTCCTACGCCGATCTCACCAGCGGTCCGGTGCAGGGGGGGAAGTTCTGGAGATTCACGCCGATGGTGAACTGGTACCTCTCGGACAACGTACGGCTCGAGATGACCTATGGATACGGCTCGCTCGACCGCTTCGGCCTCGTCGGCAAGACCCAGTTCTTCCAGACTCGCCTGCAGCTTCAACTCTGAGGGCGCTATCTCGATCGGATCACCAACCCATCCATCGCGAATCACGAGCGCGTGCTCACGAAATGTCGAGAGGGCAGTGCTCACGCGTTCGATTGCACTCGACGCGCCTGATTTCCATCGGCGTATGGATTGCTTTCCTCAGCCGCTGTCCCGGCTTCCGAACCGGTGACTGCTGAAAGGAAGGCAGTGTGAGCACACGTGGTTTCGTCAGTAGCCTGTTGCTTGGTCTGACCTTGTTGGCGACAGCAGCATCAGCTCAAACAACCGCGCCTCAATATCCTCCGGAAGGCTGGCAATTCCAGTTTGTTCCGTATCTATGGGGTTCAGGAGTTGACGGCCAGGTAGGCGTTGCAGCCCGGACCGCGGACGTGGACGCTTCGTTCAGAAACATCCTCGACCACCTGCACTTTGCCGCAATGGGTCTCGCCGATGCACAGCGCGACAGGCTCGTGGTGATGACCGACGCGTTCTACACCGATCTGCGCGGTCAGAAAGCGACGCCCGGACCGCTGTTTTCGAGCGTCGACCCGCAACAGAAGATTTTTATTCTCACGCCGGAAGCGGGCTATCGCGTTCGGGAGACACCGGGCGGATGGATCGATGTCCTGGGCGGCATTCGGCTGTGGCACCTGCGAACAGAATTGCAGTTCCAGCCCGGCCTGCTGCCAGGCATCAACGTGGAGGGCAGCCGCAACTGGGTTGATGCGGTTGCGGGAGTGAGAGCAAGGACAGATCTTTCGACCAAGTGGTGGGCGAGCGCGTATGGCGATCTTGGTACCGGTGGCTCCGATTTCACCTATCAGATCGTCGCGACGGCTGGCCACGATTTCAATCAGCGCGTTACGCTCACACTGGGTTACCGGCTCCTCAACGTCGACTACGACAAGGACAACTTCCTGATGGACACCACCCTGAAGGGTCCTGTCGTTGGCGTCATGTTCAAGTTTGGCGAATGAAATTGAACGCACTCTAGGCGCGCAGACGAAGTCGGCGCTCGTGAGGGAGTACGTCTTGTGCCGCGCGTCACGATTCTTGCCGCCGACGGCTCGGCAATTCGCTCTTGCCCTAGTCGGTGTTCAGGACGTGTTACCCGAATATTGATAGTGGGGAGCCGGCCGGGCTGGAACTGCAATTCGTGCCCAACGTAACGCCCGCACGGGTACATCTTTCGCACAAATACCCCTTAGAAGGGGGTCATTATGCGCGGAACATCAACGCTCAGCGGCTGGTGGGTGTTCGCGGGCGTCCTGCTGCTGATTGCGGGAGTGCTCAACGTGATCTACGGCATCGCCGCGATCAGCAACTCGGCCTTCCTGAGCGGGACCACGGTTTACATCCTGAGGGACTTGCGCCTGTGGGGGTGGCTCTCGCTCATCGTGGGCATCTGTGAGTGGGTCGCCGCGTTTTCGCTCTGGTCCGGCGGCGAATTCGGGCGGTGGTTCGGCATCGCGGTCGCCTCGATCAACGCGGTCGGCGTGCTGTTGACCATCTCCACGTATCCGATCACGTCGCTCGCGATCTTCGCGCTCTCAATCATCATCATCTACAAGTTGGCGGAGGGCCCGAGCATCGTCGCATCGTGAACGCAGAAGACCTCACCTGCTGCGTGGTGGGGTTGAGACGGAATGACCATTTGTTCGACGACACACTTGCGCGCCTCTGGTCTGAGCTCGCAGGACGTCTGCACAGCCGTTTGCGTTCCGGTTCGTGCTGCAACCTCTCATGGCGGCACTTTACGCCGCGAGAGACGGCATCGTGGACGCGCGTGAAGGACGGCCGGCGTACTTCTGGAGCATCCTGTCCAGACGGAACAACCGAGTGGATCTGCTGCGCGAAGGCTGGAAGGCGGTGGCTCGCATGATCGGACTCGGCGTTGCGATGGACCTGATTTATCAAGTGATGGTGTTCCGCTCCGTCCGTTTGTTCCAGCTTGTGGTCATCGTTCTGGCGCTCGCATTTCTGCCTTATCTGGTCCTGCGCGGCCCCATCAACCGAATCACCAGATACTTCGTCGCAGGAGGCGTGAGAACGTCTTGAGTCACATCGGCCGCAGGAGGGGTTGACATGGCTGGCGTACCGAACAGACGAGTGACGTCGGACTCGAAATTCGACGATGCCTCAACGGAACTTGCCGCGCGGCGCACCGGCATGGCCTTCCAGCGCACCCGACTGAGCGCCGATCGTACGTTGATGGCGGTCATTCGTACGTCGCTGTCGCTCATCGGCTTCGGGTTCACGATCTACCAGGTGTTTCAGAAGCTGCTCGAGGGGCAGGTGCTCAAGAGCGATGCGGCGCCGCGTCACTTCGGTGAGGCGCTCGTGTTTCTCGGCATCGCGATGCTCATCCTTGGGATCGGCTATCACGTCGCATTCATGATCGAGCTGCGCAGGACTCGTGAGCAGTTGAAGCGCGACGGTCTCGTTCACGCAGAAAGCGGATTCCCCGCATCTCTGACGCTGCTGGTGGCGCTTGCGCTGCTGGCGATTGGCGTCTTCGCCGTCGTGAGCATGGCGTATAAGGCGGGACCGTTCGGTTAGAGCCTTTTTCGAACCCACCCAACTTCTACCGTTTCGGTCCTTCGGGCGTTCCTTGAGGAAAAGCAAGGGCCAGGCCCGCAATCCTAGCGGAACATTTGGCGGTGAAGCCCCGTAATTGACAGAGACAGCGCAAGATGAGAGATTACTGGGTCTCCATTTTTGTTGCTTTCCTGAGAGGTATCGTCGCCATGAAAAAGAGTTTCCTGTGCGCGGTGACATTGACCGTCGCAACCCTGATTCCCGGTTTTGCATGGGCCCATCACGGTGATGCAGGGCGCTACAACGAAGAGACGGTCACGCTGAAGGGGACCGTGGTGCAGCTCGTCATGGTGAACCCGCATGCCCTCATCGTCTTCGACGTCAACGATGGCGGGAAAAACACCCGTTGGACCGCCGAGCTCGGGGGCCCGCAGCAGTTGATCAAGCAGTTCGGATGGAGCCCGCAGACGGTCAAGCCGGGCATGCCGATTACCCTCATCGGCCGTGTTGTCAAGAGCGGCGACCCGTACATGAACCTCACGGAGCGCTCGCAGATCACCATGACCGATTCGGGTAAGGAGATTTACCGCACCGCGAACTTCGGCCAGTCGGCGCCGGCCGCGCAGTAAGCGGGGGCACATCTTTCGGTAGGAGATATCAGGGCCGCGATCTCGCGGCCCTTTTTTTTCGCGCAGTAGGGGCGGACCTTCAGGTCCGACCAAGGAGAACGCATGGCGCTCGGATCGATGAAGACAACGACGGCCGCGGCGGCGCTGCTCGCGTGCCTCGTGGGCACCGCGATCGTCAAGGCCCAGCAAGCGGCCGAGAAGCCGCTGCTGTCGGATCAGGTCTTCAAGAATGTCCAGGTGATGAAGGGCATCCCCGTCGATCAGTTCATGGCGACGATGGGGTTCTTCTCGGCGTCGCTCGGCATGTCGTGCGAAGACTGCCACATGGCCGACGACCGCGACTGGAGCGGCTTTGCCGCGGACAATGCGCGCAAGCGGCGCGCGCGGCAGATGATCCAGATGATGCAGAAGATCAACGCGGACAACTTCGGCGGACGTCAGATGGTGACGTGCTACTCGTGCCATCGCGGTGCCGATTCACCGCGCACGGTCCCTGACTTCGCTGTTCAGTACGGGCCGCTGCAGCCGCCTGATCCGAATGCGATTGTCGTCCAGAATCCGCTGTCGGCGATGCCGGACGACGTGTTCAACAAATATCTGCAGGCGGTTGGTGGCGCGCAGAAAGCTGCGACGCTGACAAGCTACACGGCAACCGGCACGAACGTCGGCTACGGTCCTGAATCGGTGGACAAACGGCAAGCGGAGATTTACGCGAAGGCGAATCCGCTGCAGCGCACGACGATCGTCCGCACGAGCAATGGTCCGACGACGACGACACTCAACGGCGCCAACGCATGGTACGCGGCGCCGCTGCGTCCGGTGGACGTGCTGACGCTCGCCGGACAGGAGCTCGCGGGCGCAAAGATCGACGCGATGCTCTTCTTCCCGGCGCAGGTGAAGGCGATTGCGCCCCGCTGGCGTGTCGGCACCGCGACGACCGTCGACGATCAGGACGTGGACGTCGTCCAGGGGAACACCGCGGACGGCATCGTCGTCACGCTCTACTTCGACCAGAAGACGGGCCTGTTGACGCGATCCATCCGCTACACCGATTCACCGGTCGGCAAGCTGCCGGTGCAGGTGGATTACTCGGACTATCGCGACGTGAACGGCGTGAAGATGCCGTTCAAGTACACGCAGACCGGCCTCGACGGACGCGACACCTTCGACCTCACGCAGATTCGCGCCAACATGAACGTCGAAGCGTCGCGGTTCGCCAAGCCGGCGCCGGTCGCGCCGCCGAAGAAGTAGGGGGACATTTGATGAATCGGGCAGCGCAGGCGGCCATCGTCGTCGCAGCGATGATGGCCGTCGCGATGGGGGTACGAATCGGCGCGCAATCGGGTTCGACAAGTACGTCCGCGGCAGGTTCCGCGGCCTTGGTGCAAACGGCGTACGTCAAGGCGTCCAATCCGCACATGGGGGATCATTTCGGCAACGGCGGCACACTGCTGGGCGATTCGGTCGCGCTCAGTGGCGACGGCCTGACGATGGCCGTGGGTGCGCCGAACGAGAGCAGCAGCGCGAAGGGGTCCAACGGCAAACAGGACGACACCTCGGTCTATAGCGCGGGCGCGGTGTACGTCTTCACGCGCCGTAACACGACGAGCCCCTGGGCGCAGCAGGCGTACGTGAAAGCGTCCAATCCGCAGGCCGGCGCCGAGTTCGGCCACGTCGTCACGCTCAGCGCCGATGGCAACACGATGGCGGTATCGGCCTATTTCGAGGCGAGTGCGGCGAAGGGCATCAACGGTAATCAGAACGACGATTCGATTCCGCAGGCAGGTGCGGTCTACGTGTTCACACGTCGCGGGACCACCTGGTCTCAGCAGGCATATATCAAGGCGTCAAACACGGGTGAAGCGGGGACCGATGGGAACTTCGGCGATGGCGATCAGTTTGGCTTTTCAGCCTCGCTGAGTGACGACGGCAACACGCTGGTGGTCGGCGCGAACGCGGAGGATAGCAACGCGAAGGGGATCAACGGCGATCAGAACGACAACTCGATGCAGTCGGCGGGCGCGGCGTACATCTTCGTGCGCAGCGGGACCACATGGACGCAGCAGGCTTACGTGAAGGCTCCCAATACGGCGCCAAACGTGCAGTTCGGGTATGCGGTGGCGCTCAGCGCCGACGGCAACACATTCGCCGTCAGTGCCTTTGACGAGGGCGGCTCTTCACGCACCGTGATCAACGGACCCAACGGACCTTTCCCCGCTGGCCGGAATGGCACTGGCGCGATTTACGTCTACACGCGTTCGGGCTCGACGTGGATACTGCAGTCGTACCTGAAAGCCTCTAACGCGGAAAATGGAGATTCGCTTGGGGTCGTCGTGTCGATCAGCGACGATGGAAACACGATTGTTGGCGGAATCCTCGACGAAGACTGTATGGCCGCGGGCGTCAACCCGTCCTCGCCATGCGATAACGACGTCAGGGACGATACGTCCGTCGGTGCCGCGGTGGTCTTCGTGCGGCAGGGGACGCAGTGGGCGCAGCAGGCGTTCATCAAAGCATCGAATCCCGGCAAGGAAGACTGGTTCGCCTCGCGCCTGCAGCTGAGCGGCGACGGCAACACGCTGGCGGTGGCCGCGCAGCTCGAGGACAGCGCGGCGCAGGGCATCAACGGCAAGCAGGACGACGACACCGCGCAGGAGGCTGGCGCGGTCTACCTCTTCAGCCGCGTTGGGACCCAGTGGACACAACGCGCTTACGTCAAGGGCTCGAACAACGAGGCATTCGACGAATTTGGCAGCTCCGTCGCGCTCAGCCGCGATGGTCGAACGATGGCCGTTGGCGCGCGCGGTGAGGACAGCAGCGCGAAAGGCATCGACGGCAACCAGGGCGACAATTCGACAAAGGAAGCCGGCGCGGTCTACGTCTTCACCTATAATCCGTCAGCCGCGGGGCGCTCCCCCGCGACGAGGTAGAGGCGGACCTGTAGGTCCGCCTGATAGAGGCGGGCAGGTCCGCCTATTAGAGGCACCCATGAATCGATTCCGATTTCTCGCACTCGCGGCACTCGTTGGATGGTGTTCGGCGTTCGCGGCGCTCGGCGCGCAGGGCGGCGCGGCTCCGGCCGGGGATCAGCAGGGACGCGGCAAGATGCTGTACGTGGACAAGTGCGCCAGCTGCCATCAGGAGACCCTGAAAGGGACGACCGAAACTCCGCCACTGACGGGCGACACGTTCTGGGGGAACTGGGAGACCTACAGCGCGAACAACCTCGTCGAGCAGATCCGCACGACGATGCCCGAAGATAATCCTGGCTCGCTCATGCGGCAGGAGTACGTCGATATCGTGGCGTACATTCTGAAGTTCAACGAGGTGCCGTTCGACGGTGACCTGCCGATGGACGCGGACGCGCTGAAGAAGGTCTCGATCAAGAAGAAGTAATCCGGCCGGGATTCGGGATCCGGGATTCGGGATTCGGATCCCGGATTCGACGCGAGCCATGGCGATTTCCTTCCTGCTCAACGGCCGCGAGGTTCACGTCGGTGACGTCGCGCCCCAGGTGACGCTGCTCGACTTCATCCGGTCACGCGGGCTCACCGGCGCCAAGGAAGGATGCGCCGAAGGCGAGTGCGGCGCCTGCGCCGTCGCGATGGTGGCCGACGAGCAGGGCCGCGCGGCCTACCGCGTCGTCAACAGCTGCCTGATGTTTCTCCCCACGGCAGCAGACCGTGAGTTCTATACCATCGAATCGCTCGCCCAACGCGGCGAACTGTCCGAGGTGCAGCAAGCGATGGCTGCCGCCGGCGGCTCGCAGTGCGGCTATTGCACTCCGGGATTCGTCATCAGCCTGTTCGCGGAGCAGCATCGGCGCGACCGCGAAGGGCCGTGCGATCCGCTCGCGATGGGTGGCAATCTGTGCCGATGCACCGGCTACCGGCCGATTCGCGACGCCGCGCACGCAGTGATCGACGCGCCGCGAGGCCCCTTCCGCGATCGACTGGACTTGCCGGCGCCTCCGCTCGAACCCTTCTCGATCGACGGTTTTTCACGTCCCTCAACTTTGGCCGAGTGCATCGCGACGCTGCAGTCGCATCCCGATGCGATGCTGATCGCCGGGTGCACAGATCTCGGCGTCGAATCCAACCTGCGGCTCAAGCGGTGGCCGCGTCTGGTCAGCATCGAAGCCATACCGGAGCTGCACGAATCGTCGGAGAGTGATGGCCGCGTGCGCATCGGGGCCGCGTTGCCGTTGAGCGACATCGCCCGTGCCTGGAGCAGCGCCCCACGCGTCGTGCACGAATGGCTCGACCTGTTTGCATCGCCGTCCATTCGAAATCGTGCGACGGTTGGTGGCAACCTGGCCACGGCGTCGCCGATCGGTGACTCCGCACCGCTGTTGCTCGCGCTCGATGCCTCGGTACACATCGTTGGATCCGCTGGACCGCGCGTGCAGCCGCTTGCATCGTTCTTCACGGGTTACCGGAAGACCACCCTCCAGCGTGGAGAGATCATCAGGAGCGTCGAGATTCCAAAGCCGATGCCGGCATTGATCCGTTTCTACAAGGTCGCCAAGCGTCGCCTCGATGACATCAGCACGGTGGCAGCGGCGATGGCGCTCGATCGTGACCACGTCGGCCGGGTGCGGCGGGCGCGCTTTGCGTTCGGCGGCGTTGCCGCGACGCCGTTGCTGGCCGTTGAAGCGGAACAAGCGGTGCTCGGTCAGGTCTGGAACGAGAGCGCCGTCGAGCGCGTCCAGCAGGTGCTCGATCGTGTCCTCTCGCCGATGAGCGATCATCGCGGATCGAAGGAGTATCGCCGGGAGGTCGCGAAAAGCCTCGTCGAGAAATTCTGGTGGGAATCCCGTCATGACGATCGCCGGTAAGCCGCTTCCGCACGAGAGCGCGCGGGGTCATGTGACCGGCGAGGCACTCTACACCGACGATCTGCTCGGACGTTTCCCCAACCTGCTGCACGCGTGGCCCGTGACCGCGCCGCACGCACACGCGCGCGTGAAGCGACTCGATGCCGCGCCGGCGCTCGATGAGCCCGGTGTCGTGACGACGCTCACCGCGACAGACGCGCCAGGTGAGGCGGACAGCGGGCCGTCGCGACACGACGAACCAATGTTTCCGAGCGAGGTCATGTTCCACCGGCAACCGGTCGCATGGGTCCTCGGAGAGACGCTCGACGCGGCGCAGCGCGGGGCCGCGCGGGTTCACGTCGAATATGAGCCGCTGCCCGCGATCCTGACGATTCAACAGGCTCTCGAGGCAGGCAGTTTTCTGTCGGACGCATTCCGTCTGTCGCGCGGCGATGCATCAACGATTGACGCCAGTGCGTTGCGCGTCGACGGAGAATTGTCGATTGGCGGCCAGGAGCACTTCTACCTCGAAACCCAGGCCGCCGTCGCATGGATCGATGAAGCCGGTGGTGTCGCCGCACAGTCCTCGACGCAGCACCCGTCGGAAACGCAGGAAATCATCGCGCGCGTTCTCGGGTTGCAGCGGAATCAGGTGACGGTCGAGTGTCTGCGCATGGGTGGCGCGTTCGGTGGCAAGGAGGTCCAGGCGAACGCGTGGGCCGCGGTGGCGGCGCTCGGTGCATGGAAAACGGGTCGACCGGTTCGCGTACGACTGACGCGCGAGCTCGATATGGCGCTCACGGGCAAGCGGCACCCGTACCTGGTCCGATATTCGGCGGGCTTTTCATCGACCGGTCAGATCGAGGCGTTGAAGATCGCATTCTTCTCCGACGGCGGATGGAGCCTCGATCTGTCGGAGCCGATCATGTGGAGATCGCTGTTTCATTGCGATAACACCTACTACCTGCCGAACGTCGACGCCACCGGTCGTGTCTGTCGGACGCACAAGACGTCGCAGACGGCGTTTCGCGGCTTCGGCGGCCCACAGGCGATAGTGGCAATCGAAGACATCCTCGCGCAGGCGGCGCAGCGGCTTTCGATACCGGCCGACGTCATCCGCGAACGCAACCTCTATCGTGAAGGGCAGACCACGCATTACGGTCAAACGGTTGCGGATGCCGGCCGGATCGATCGGATCTGGCGCGAGCTGAAGACAACGAGCGAGTTCGACTTCCGGCGCGGCGAGATTGCAGTCTTCAACGCGCAGCATGACGAGGTAAAACGCGGAATCGCGATAACCCCGGCGAAGTTCGGCATCTCGTTCACCGCCACCTTCTACAACCAGGGTGGCGCCCTCGTGCTGATTTACCGCGACGGTACGGTGCAGGTGAACCACGGCGGCACCGAAATGGGCCAGGGATTGTTCACCAAGATTCGTCAGATTGCCGCTGACACACTGGGCGTCGACGGAGATGCGATTCGCCTGATGCCGACGCGCACGGACAAGGTGCCCAACACGTCGGCGACGGCCGCCTCCGCCGGAACCGATCTGAACGGCGCCGCGGTCGCGGACGCCTGTCAGCAATTACGGGCGAGGCTCGATGCCGTTGCCGCTGGTCTTGGCAAGGTGGTGCCGTTTGAAGCGCTCTGCGAGGCGGCGTACATGCAGCGCGTGTCGCTCTTCGCGGAAGGTTTCTACCGCACACCCGACATTCATTTCGATCGCCAGACCGGCCGTGGCAAGCCGTTTCACTACTTCGCGTTCGGCGCCGCCGTGTCCGAGGTGGAAGTGGATCGGTTCACCGGCGATTACCGTGTGCGGCGCGTCGACATTCTGCAGGACGTCGGCGATTCGATCTCGCCGGTCATCGATCGTGGCCAGGTCGAAGGCGGTTTCCTGCAGGGAGTCGGGTGGCTGACATTGGAGGAACTGCTCTGGGACGATCTCGGCCGTCTGGCTACGGCAGGTGCCTCCACCTACAAGCTGCCGTCGTGGTCCGAAATGCCGGCGGACTTCCGCGTGAATTTCCTGCAGGACGCGCGGCAGTCTGCGGTCATCTTCGGCAGCAAGGCGGTCGGCGAACCGCCGCTGATGTTGGCGATTTCCGTCCGCGAGGCGATCCGCGACGCCGTCGCCGCGTTCGGCGCAGGTGACGTCGTGACCTTCGACAGTCCGGCGACCCCGGAACGCGTGTTCTTCGCCGTGCGCCGCGTTCGCACCGGACGCGCGGCGGTCCTATGACGGGCGCGCAGCTCTTTCGAGCCACGCTCTTCCACACGCCCGCGAATCCCTTTCGAGAAGAGGAAGCGTTGCGCAGCTACGCCGACGGCGGACTGCTCGTCCGCGCGGGGCGGATCGTGGCCAGCGGCGACTTCGCCGACGTCAGGCAGGCTGATCCCGATGCGGCGGTCATCGACTGCCGCGGCGGCGTGTTGCTGCCCGGCTTGGTCGACGCGCACGTGCATTACCCGCAGCTGCCGATCATCGGACGACTGGGTCGCACCCTGCTCGACTGGCTCGACCAGGTGGCGTTACCGGAAGAGGCGCGGATGGCCGAGGAGCGCTATGCCGCTGAATGCGCGCGCCGCTTCGTCGCGGCGCTCGCGGCGCATGGCACGACGACGGCGATGGTCTTCGGCGCACATTTCGCCGGGGCCACCGCGGCGCTGTTTGAAGCCGCCACGGAAACCGGGCTTCGAGTCGTCAGCGGCCTCGTGTTGTCGGATCGCTTCCTTCCGCCTTCGCTGCTCCAAAGCGTTGAGAGTGCATATCGAGACAGCACGGAATTGATCCGGCGATTTCATGGGCGAGGGCGGCTGTTGTATGCCGTGACACCTCGATTTGCCCTGTCGACCAGCGACGCGATGCTCGACATGTGTCAGACGCTGCTCCGGGAACATCAGGAGCTGCGCGTGCAGTCTCATATCAACGAAAGTCCTGACGAGGTCCGGATGGTCGCCGAACAATTTCGGTGGAGCGCCGATTATGTCAGCGTCTACGATCGGTTCGGGTTGACCGCATCTCGCGCGGTGCTCGCCCACAACGTTCACCCGACCGATAGCGAGCTCGACCGCCTCGCCGCGACCCGAACGGCGGTTGCGCATTGTCCGACGAGCAACGCCGCGCTCGGCAGCGGGATTTTTCCCCTGCGGCGGCATCTGAAGTTCGGCGTCCATGTCGCGCTCGGCACTGATGTCGGCGGTGGAACGGGGCCCGGGATGTTGAAGGAAGCGTTGCAGGCGTACCTGATGCAGCGCGTCGCGGCCGATGGCGTGATGCTTGATGCGGCACATCTCCTGTACTTCTCCACGTTAGCGGGCGCGGATGCGCTCGGCCTCGCGCACGAAATCGGGAGCTTTTGTCCGGGCAAATCCGCCGACTTCGTGTACCTTCGGCCGCCTGCAGGAACCGCGCTCGAGACCGTCCTGCGACACGCGGCGGAGCCCGAAGACGCCCTCGCAGCGCTGTTCACGCTCGGTGGCGCCGAGAGCGTGCGCGAAGTCCGCGTGGAAGGAACCGTCGTGCACAAAATGCATTCTGCCTAGGGTTCATAGGGTGCAGAAGGTTCAATGGGTTCAGTGGGTCCTGTTCACGAGGTTCTCGTAGGTTCTTCGGGTTCAATGGGTTCTAAGGTACGTGGGTTCGTTCCCGTTGGGCATGTGCGGTGCAGCTCTCGGGCGTATGGCTGCTGCACGTTCACACAAGGATTTGATTTGTTGGCAGAGGGCGTACGAACTGAAGTTGCAGGTTTACGAACTGCTTCGGACAGGAACCGTCACGCACGACTTCGACTTCACCGATCAACTCAAGGAATCGGCATCGTCTGCGCCGCGGCTCATTGCTGAAGGATTTGGGCGCTATTATCCTGCCGAGTTCTCGAAATATCTTCGCCTCGCAAATGGCGAGCTCAAGGAAACCGTCGAATCACTGGACGACGGAGTGGATCGACGCCACTTCACGAAAGACCAAGTCATTCCGCTCCAACGGCTCGCGAAGCGATCGTCGAAGGCCGCATCTCGACTCATTGCATATCTTGCAACCACGGACGCGGTGAGAGAGCCGGCGCCGCGAATAGGCCGAGGCCGTCGTCGAACCCAGCCAGAACCCAAAAGAACCAATAGAACCTAATGAACAGGACCGAATGAACCTATTGAACCCTATGAACCCTATGAACCTCGCGGATTTGAATGCACGCGATCGCGACGGATTCGTCGAGGCGCTCGGCTGGATTTTCGAAGCGTCCCCGTGGGTCGCTGAGCGCGCCTGGGCGCACCGGCCATTCGCTTCGCTCGAGGCACTGCATCAGGCGATGATCGATGTCGTTCAGGAGGCGAGCGAGCCCGAGCAGCTGGCGCTGCTCCGGGCGCATCCTGATCTCGGGACACGCGCCCGCATCAGCGACGCGTCAACGGGCGAACAGCGCGGGGCCGGCCTTGATCGCCTCGACGTGGCCGAATACGAGCGGCTGCAGCGCCTGAACGGGGAATATCGGCGACGCTTCGAGTTTCCGTTTCTGTTTGCGATCAAAGGGAGCACGAAGGACGATGTGCTGACCGCGCTTGAGGTGCGCGTAGGACGATCGAGAGACGAGGAGCTCGCTGAAGCGTTGCGTCAGGTCTTCAGGATCGCGGGATTCCGCCTCGAGGACGTCCTGAGGGGGTCGAGTGGAACGACTGGCTAGTGGCCCGAACGACCATTACTACGGCAAGGCCGATGTCACCGTGTATCGCCTTATCCGCGACGGCAGTGCGCGTGCGGGATGCAGCCCGGTATTCGGCGCAAACGTCAAGATGCTGACATGGGGCGGCGCCTTCTGGCCGACGTACCTGCGCGGCGACAACACCGGACTCATCGCAACCGATTCGATGAAGAACTTCATCCACGTCCACACATTCGACTTCACGGACGTCGGCCTCGAGGACTACTGCCGCTTCATCGGGCGACGATTTCTCGACACCTACCCGCAGGTCGAAGGGTTGCAGATGACCGCCGTGCAGCTGCCGTACGCGGGTCTCGAGGGCGGCGTGGCGTTCGTGCCCTCGGGCCCCGACCAGGCGTTTGCGCGAATCGAGATGACACAGGAACGTGTTGTCACCGCAGTCTCGGGCATTCAAGGGTTCAAGCTGCTGCGGCTGCGCGGCAGCTCGTTTCAGGGATTTGTGCACGACAAGCACACGACGCTTCCCGATCGGCCGAGCCGTGTCCTGCACATGTGGCTCGACCTGGAGTGGTCATATGCGAATCTGGACGCCGCATTCAGCGACGGCGCGGTCACCGCGCGAACGCGCGCGATCGTGATGGACGTGTTCAAATCGTTCGAGTCCGCCAGCATCCAGCAAATCATCCACAAGATGGGAACCCGCATTTTCGCGGACATCCCGGAGATCTCCGAGCTCCGCTTCGAGGCGAACAATCGGACGTGGGACGTCGTCCAGGAGCGCGGCGAGGAGTTTGGCGTTTACATCGATCCCGCGGCGCCCTACGGCGTGCTCGGTTTGACGCTTACGCGGTAGTGTAGGGCGGGTCCTTTTGGACCCGCCAGATCTTCACGATCCTTTTATGGGACAGCTGACCACCCACGTGCTCGACACCGGCCGCGGGGTGCCCGCCGGCGGGGTGCTCGTCGAGGCGCATCTGGTTCGCGGCGGCGAGCGCACGCCGGTCGGACGCGCGACGACCAACGTCCAGGGCCGTACGGACACTCCGCTGGTGGCGGGCAGCCATTTCGAACGCGGGGTGTATGAGCTGACATTCCATATCGGCGACTACTTTCGTTACGCCGGCGTCACGACGAGCGATCCTCCATTTCTGGATCGCGTTGTCATTCGCGTCGGCATCGCGGAGCCTTCGGCCGGGTACCACATTCCGCTGTTGATCTCGCCGTACGGTTACACGACGTACCGGGGCTTCTAGTGGCAGACGTCGAGGCCGCCCGCGAAGTCATACGCCGGTGCCGCGCGCTTGCCGCGTGCTCGGACGAGCCCGGCTTCACGACGCGCACGTTCCTGTCCGACAGCATGCGGGCGGTGCTCGTCAAGATCACCATGTGGATGAGCGCCGCCGGGATGAAGACTTCGGTGGACGCGGCCGGTAACCTCCGCGGCGTGTACGAGGGCGCCGCCGTAGATGCGAGACGTCTGCTCATCGGCTCGCATCTGGATACGGTGCCGCACGCAGGTGCCTTTGATGGCGTCCTCGGAGTGGTAATGGGCCTCTCACTCGTGGAGTCTCTTCACGGGACGCGACTGCCGTTCAGCATCGAGGTCATTGGATTTTCCGAGGAGGAAGGCGTTCGATTCGGCGTGCCGTTCATCGGCAGCCGCGCGCTCGTCGGAGAGCTGGACACCACACTTCTGGCGTCCCGGGACGCCGAGGGCGTGACCGTCGCGCAGGCGATCCGCGATTTTGGCCTCGATCCATCGCGCCTCGCTGATGCGCGCACCGACGCGAATCCACTCGGCTACCTCGAATTCCACATCGAGCAGGGTCCCGTACTCGAGGCTGCAGGTCGTCCCTTGGCGGTGGTCGATCGAATCAGCGGACGAACCGCCGCGAACGTCACGTTCGTTGGTGCTGCAGGTCATGCGGGCACCACGCCGATGAACATTCGTCAAGATGCGGTCGCCGGAGCCGCCGAATGGATTGGCTGTGTGGAAGCGCACGCCCACGGCACAAAGGGGCTGGTCGCGACTACCGGTCGAATCGAGGCGAATCCTGGGGCCGCGAACGTGATCGCGGGTCGTTGTCGCGTCACGCTCGACGTCCGGCATGCAGACGACCGTGTTCGCGTGGCTGCGATCGAGCGTCTTCGCGTGGCCGCGGATGAGATCGGCGCGCGACGCGGACTGCAGATCGAATGGTCGCTTCAACTGGATCAGTCGGGTGCCGCTATGGATCCGGAGCTTGTCGCCACGCTCGTGCGCGCGCTCGATGCGGCGGGTGCGCCACCGACGGTGATGGTGAGCGGCGCGGGTCACGATGCGATGGTGCTTGCCCCACACATGCCCGCCGCGATGCTGTTCATCCGCACACCAGGTGGCGTTAGCCACCACCCGGCCGAATCGGTTGACGAAAACGACGTCGCAATCGCGCTTACCGCAGGTATGAACTTTCTCAACGAACTGGCGGCGTCCTTCAATGCCTGATTTCGTCATCCGCGGTGGAACCGTCGTACTCTCCGGCGGCTCCGCGCGCGCTGACGTGGCAATCGAGGACGGCCGGATCGCCGAGATCGGTCCGGAGCTCGCTGGCGCGTCTCACGAATTCGACGCCAAGGGGCTATTCGTGCTACCGGGCGTCATTGACGTGCACGTGCACTTCAACGAGCCCGGCCGGGCGCACTGGGAAGGAGCGGCCACTGGAAGCCGCGCGCTCGCGGCCGGTGGGGGGACGCTGTTCTTCGATATGCCGCTCAACTCGACGCCGTGCTGCGTCACTGCACGCGAAATGGATCGCAAACGCCTGGCGTTGGAGGCCGCGTCGATAACCGACTTCGGTCTGTGGGGTGGTCTAGTGCCAGGCGCCGTCAGCGAGATGGCGGACATGGCCGGACGAGGTGTCGTCGGCTTCAAGGCGTTCATGTGCGATTCCGGCCTTCCGGAATTTCCTCGTGCGGACGACGAGACGCTGCGCGACGGGATGGCGGAAGCGGCGAGACTGCACCTCCCAGTGGCCGTGCATGCCGAGAGCCAGGATAAGGTCCGCCTGAAGGCGGACCCCACCAATCACCTGAAGGCGGACTCCACCAATCATCGGTGGGGTCCGGCTTTAGCCGGAACAAGCGTGCGCGATTTTCTGGAGTCGCGCCCGGTCGTCGCGGAGACCGAGGCGATTGGCCGGGCGCTGGAGCTCGCGCGTGAAACCGGGGCCTCGCTGCACATCGTTCACGTCAGCACCGGGCGCGGCGTCTTGCTGGCCGCGGAAGCGCGGGCTCGCGGCGTGGACGTGTCGATTGAAACGTGTCCGCATTATCTCTGGTTCACCGAAGCGGATGTCGAACGTCTGGGCACGATCGCGAAGTGCGCCCCTCCCCTTCGCTCGGCCGAGCACCATGAGGCGCTCTGGAAGGCGTTGATCGCTGGACACGTCGACATCGTCGGATCCGATCATTCTCCGACCGAACCGTCGATGAAGGCGGGTGACTTCGTCAACGCGTGGGGAGGCATTGCGGGCGTGCAGTCGACGGTGCCCGTGTTGCTCGACCGCGGGTATCACGACCGCCGGCTGCCGCTCGAACGTATCGCGGATTTGGTGGCCGCAAACCCCGCGCGACGCTTCCGGATCGCGCGCAAGGGTACGATCGGTCGCGGGAACGATGCGGACCTCGTGCTGATCGATGCCGCCTCCTCATTCACGCTCGGGGAGGAACACCTTCAGCAGCGCCACAAGATGAGCCCGTATGTCGGCGAGACGTTTCGCGGTGTGGTGCGCGCCACGCTGCGCCGTGGCGAGATGATCTTCAAGGATGGCCACGTGACGGCACAAACCTGCGGCAGGTTCGTGCGGCCTGAGCCTGTAAGATAGGCGGGTCTGAAGACCCGCCTCTACACGTCGTAGGCTCTATACGTCGTAGGCTCTACACGTCGTAGAGGCGGACCTTCAGGTCCGCCTGCATGAATCTGCCAAGCCGAAGCGCTAACCATCACGACCATCGTTTGCAGACGCCGGACACGTTTGTCCGTGCGCGGCTGCCCGGCATGCGGAACGCGACCGCGATCGTGCACACGTCGCCTGCCGGCGGGTCGGCATTCGTGCAGTACACCGCTGAATTCGAGCGTGGCGGCGCGCTTGCCGCCTGCGGCGATCAGCGATTTGTGTACGTGCTCGAGGGACACATCGGTGTCGGCACGAATGTGCTCGAGGCGGGCGGGTTTGCGTACATCCCGCCTGGCGAGGCGACCCGCGTCTGCAGTGACGGTACGGCCCGCGCTGCCATCATCGAGAAGCCATACCAGCCGCTTGCTGGCGTCGGCGCTCCCGCGTTGCAGACCGCTCGAGAGACGGACGTGGTGTCCACGCATCTCGGCGGCGATCCGTGGCTCGAGGTTCGCGGTCTCATTCCCGACGATCCGGCGTTCGACTTCCGCGTGAACACGATGACCTACCAGCCTGGTGCGTCGCTGCCGGCTGTCGAAATTCACGTGATGGAGCACGGCCTGCTGATGCTCGAAGGCGCGGGGATTTATCTGCTCGGTTCGCGGTGGTACCCGGTTAACACCGGGGACTTCATCTGGATGGCCCCGTACTGTCCGCAGTGGTTCGGAGCGCTTGGAAAACAGCCTGCGAAATATCTGATCTATAAGGACTGGGATCGGCATCCGGCGGACGTGCGCCGGGATTCGGGATTCGGAAGGGCCGGCTGAAGCCGGCCCCCTACGTACCGGATTCGAACGGGATTCGAGGGGTTGAACGCAACCGTCGACGCGCAGCGGCTGCAACGCGAGCTCGACACGCTCGCATCCTTCTCCGAGCAGCCTGCCCCCGCGGTCACGCGTGTCGTGTTTGGCGAGATGGATCTGCGGGCGCGTGCGTACCTGAAGACGCTGTTTGCCGACGCTGCGCTCGTTGTCCGCGAGGATCCGGTCGGGAATACCTTTGCGCGCTGGACGGGCGCGAATCCGTCGCTTCCTCCGATAGCAACCGGATCACACTGCGACGCCATTCCAAATGCCGGTCGTTTCGATGGAACTGTCGGCGTGCTCGGCGGCCTTGAAGCCATCCGAGCGCTGCAGCGCGCCGGTTTCACCCCGCAGCCGTCGATCGACCTGATGGTGTTCACCTCCGAAGAGCCGACGCGTTTCGGCATTGGCTGCCTCGGTAGCCGGCTGCTTGCGTCCGTACTCGATCCGTCGGCTGGCGAAACGCTGACGTCCGAGGGCCGATCCCTGAACCAGATTCGCTCATCAGCGGGATTCTCTGGATTACTGGCCGACGTCCCCTTGCGCGGCGGCGCCTACGCCGCGTTCGTCGAGCTGCACATCGAGCAAGGACCGATCCTCGACCGTGATCGGATTGACATCGGGATCGTCACCGCGATAGCGGCGCCGGCCAGCTTTCGCATATTCGTGGAGGGCGAGGGCGGACACGCAGGTGCGGTGTTGATGCCGGATCGGCGCGACGCGTTCCTCGCCGCGGCCGAGATTGCGCTGTCGATCGAACGCATCGCCCGTTCCAGCGGATCGATCGACACCGTGGCGACGACAGGCGTCTGCGAGCTGTTTCCAGGCGCGATCAACAGCGTACCAAGTCGTACGCGTCTGGATGTCGACGTGCGTGATATCGATCAGGCGCGGCGCGACGTGGTGCTCCTCGACATCGCGCGCGCCTGCGACACGATTGCGGCGCGCCGTGGCGTCACCGTCCGCACTGAGCCGATTAACGCCGATCCGCCGGCGCACTGTGCGCCGGCGATAGTCGATGCGATCGAGCGCGCGTGCGACGCGCGCGGGCTCCAGCATCGCCGCATGATCAGCCGCGCGTATCACGACTCCTTGTTCATGTCGCGGATTGCCCCGATGGGCATGATCTTCATCCCGTGCCGCGATGGAATCAGCCATCGGCCTGAGGAATACGCTTCCCCCGACGCAATCTCGCACGGCGTTGCCGTGCTCGCTGATACGCTCGCTTTGCTCGCTGGTTAAGGGGGAAGGGGGAAGGGGGAAGGGGGAAGGGC
>Ga0075428_100001599_pt1 | contig 24219 bp, 15 predicted proteins | sample RhiMetdeltSRZDD2_FD_75291 | JGI IMG/M metagenome (GOLD analysis project Ga0075428, IMG submission 75291) | Populus rhizosphere microbial communities from Tennessee, USA - Rhizosphere MetaG P. deltoides SRZDD2 | ecosystem: Host-associated > Plants > Roots > Rhizosphere > Soil | place: USA... | reverse complement strand
ACTCCCCGCCCATGCGCGCCGCCCGCGCCCTGATCGGCCTCGTCCTCACCCCGGCCGCGCTCCTCGCCGACCCCGCCGGCTTCCACCGCGCCGCTCTCGACAACGGCCTCACGGTCCTCGTGCAGGAGGACCACCGCGCGCCGCTGGTGTCCGTCGGGATCATGTACGCCGCGGGCGCGCGCAACGAGGCGGCGGGCCAGACGGGCATCGCCCACTACGTCGAGCACATGAACTTCCGGGCGAGCGCGCGCTTCCCGGGCAGCGAGAACACGGAGTCGATCACCCGCCTGGGCGGCCGGTGGGACGGCTACACCTGGATCGACCAGACCTACTACGCGGCGACGGTGCCCAAAGAGGCGCTGGGGCTGGCCCTCGACATCGAGGCCGACCGCATGACCGGGGCCGTTTTCGACCCGCTCGAGTTCGACAAGGAGCGCACCAGCGTCATCGCGGAGCTGCATTCCTACGACGATGCCCAGTCCCTCCTCTACGACGCCGTGCTCGCGGCGTCGTTCCAGGTGCACCCCTACCGCAACAACACCATCGGCTGGCTCACGGACGTGGAGCAGGTGACCCGCGACGAGGCCTACCGCTTCTACCGCCGCTTCTACCATCCGCGCAACGCCGTGGTCACGGTCGTGGGCGACGTGGACGCCGCGAGCGCGGTGGAGGAGGTCCGCCGCCGGTTCGCCGCCGTGCCGGCCGAGGGCGAGACGAGCGCCGTCCGGACGGTGGAGCCCGAGCAGGACGGCCAGCGGCGCGTGGTCGTGCGCCGCCCCGGCCCTCACGCGCTGATCATGACGGCGTGGCGCGCGCCCGCGCTGCGCGACGCGGACTTCGCGACCATGGTCCTGCTCGACGCGTTGCTCGCGGGTGGAAAAGGCTTCTACTTCCTGGGCGAGTACGCGCCGCCGCCGCGGACCCCGCTCGACCGCGCGCTGGTCGGCTCCGGGCTCTCGACCCGCGCGTCCTCCGACTGGCAGGCCTCACGCTATCCGTACGTGTACACGCTGCAGGCCTCGGTTACGGAGGCGCAGGGCCTGGCCGCGGCCGAGGACGCGATCTTCCGCCTGGTGGCGGAGGCGGCGACGCGGGACTGGTCGGACGAGGAGCTGCGCGCCGCCCGCCGCCAGGTCCGCTCGGGGTGGGCCGTGGACCTCGATGACCTCGCAGGCCGGGCGCACCAGCTCGCGTTCTTCGAGGTATCCGGCGGCGCGGAGCTGCTCCGCGCGCTGCCCGACCAGCTCGAGAGCGTCACCCGCGACGACCTGCGCCGCTTCGCGCGGGATCGCCTGCGGCCGGAGCAGGCGACCGTCGGGTGGTTCGTGCCCTCCAGCGAGCCGTCACGCGCCGTCGCCTCCGTCGCCGCCGCCGCCGCCCCTGCCGCTTCCACCGCACATCCTTCCCCGCCCGCAGCGACGTCTCCCCCCGTCGCGCCGGCGGCTCCGGCACGGGCGGTCTCGTTCACGCTGGGCAACGGCGTGCGCGTGCGGGTCGTGCCCGGCGGCGGCGCGGGCCTGGTTGCGCTCCGCGCGCGGCTCGACCTGGGTCCGCCGTCCGACGGCACGGACGCCGCCCTGGCCGCCCTCCTCACCGAGCGGCTGTCGCGGCCCGCGCCGGGTGAGCCGCCGGCATCGGCGGGCCTGGCCTTCACGCTGCACGACGAGCCGGAGGCGTTCCGCAACTTCCGCTGGATCGAGCTGTCCGCGCGCGGCCTGGCCGAGGACCTGCCCGGCGTCCTCGCGGTCCTGGCCCGGCGCCTCGACGACACGGCGCGTCCCCTCGACCCCGGCGCCTGGTCCTCCCTTGTGAAGGCGGCGCAGGAGCGGGCGCGGGAGCACGCCGAGTCACCGGACACGGCCCTCTGGGCGCGAGCCCTCGCGGAGCTCTATCCCCGTGAGGCGGGTCTGGCCAATCCCGCGTGGGGCGACGCCGACACGCTGGGCGCGCTCGGCGCGGAGCAGGCACACGCGTACGCCCGGGCGCGCGCGCGGCCCGCCCGGCTGCGGGTCGTGCTGGCGGGAGCGATCGACGAGGCGGCCGCCCGGGCCGCCCTGGAGCTGACGCTGGGGCGCTGGTCCGCCGGCGCACCGACTTCCGCCGCCAGCCCCGCACCGGCGCTGCCGCCGCGCGGCCCCGCGCAGTGGACGGAGCGCATCGTGGCCCGCCCGGACAAGGGGCAGGACGACATCCTGGTCGTGTGGCCCGGCGACCGCGTCACGGAGGCGGACCGCGCGGCGACGACGGCGCTGCTGTACCTCCTCGGCGAGACCGGGTACGCCGGCCGTCTCGGCGCGGCGCTGGTGGGACCCGGCCTGGCCTACTCCGTCTACACGACGCTGCGGGAAGCCCCGGACGCGCCCGGTTTCCTGGCGGTGCGTACCGCCTCCAGCCAGGCCGACGCGCGGGAGACGCTGCGGCGCATCCGCGCCGTGCTGGAAGGGGCCGCCCGCGGGACGTTCACGCAGGCCGAGCTGGACGAGGCAAAGACGTACATCCGCGGCCGCGACCTGCTCCGGCGCGAGGGATCGGAGGACGCGGCGGCCGCGGCGATCGAGGACGAGACCGAGCCCCGGCCCTTCGACCCGCAGGCCCTCACCCTCGGGCAGCTGAACGACACCGCCCGGCGGCTCTTCGCCCGCGGCGCTCCCCTGGCCCTCGTCCTCGGACCCGGCCTGGCAGGAGTTCCGCAGTAGTCATCAGAAGCCGATCTGCGCGCCGAACCGGACGTAGCGGCTGGTCTGGATCGCTTGCGGATTCAGCCAGACCCTGGTGGCCGGCACCGCGCCGAAGGTGGTGTTGAGGCCGGTGACCGTGCCGGCGTTGAACACGTTGTAGATGTCCACCATCCCCTGCACGCGGTAGCGTCCGAATCGGAACGTGCGCGCGAGCCGCATGTCGAGCTGGTTGACGTAGTCGCGGAACATCGTGTTGGGCTCGACCAGGTTCACCGCGATCTGCTGGGCGCCCGCGGTGCTGCCGATGATGGGACGGCCCGCGATCGCGCTGGTCACCGTGTAGGTCGCGGCGATGTCGGCGCCCGGCCGCGCGACGAAGGCGCCGCTTACCTCGAAGTCGTACGGCAGCGGGTAGAAGCCCGACAGCTTGAACAGCGTGCGGAACGGGCCGACCGAGTCGCAGAAGCGCAGGTTGTTCGGGTTGTCGCGCTGGTCGCAGGTGTTCGACACGGACCGCTCCCTCGTGACGCCGCCCAGCAGCAGCCCGCCGTCGCCGATCCTGGCGTTCACCGTGACCTCCAGGCCGTTGTAGACCCGGGTGTTCGACGTCGAGAACGTCCGCAGGTTGTCGGTCGGGATGCCCACCTGCGTCGGGTCGAGCGTGTACATCGTGACGGGGAAGCCGCCGCCGCCGGGCAGCCTCGGGTCGAGGGGCGCCGTGATGGTGAACGGCGTCCAGTCGCCCGGGCCGACGTTGAGGTTGTCCACCACGGCGAGGTTGCCGTAGCGGCGCCGATAGTAGCCGGCCGTGACCGCGACGCCCGCGAACAGCTCGTGCTGGATCGACGCGGAGTACTCCCAGTTGTACTCACGCTGCAGGTTCGGGTCCGACTCGTCGGTGTCCGACACCCGCCCGAAATTCGCGGTGCCGCCGATGATCTCGTTCCGCTGCAGGTTTCCGTTCGCGTCCAGCACGGAGCGGTTGCCGTCCGCGTCGTTCCACGTCCGCGTCTCGCTCTGCACGGTGAGCGTGTTGAACAGCTCCGCGAACCCGAGCGCTGCCGACGAGACGTACCTGCTCGCGCTCGCCTTCAACGCCGTCTTCCCGTTGCCGAACACGTCGTACGACGCCGCCAGGCGGGGCGACCAGTCGTGCCAGCTCGGCACGTCCTTGACGGCCGCGCGGTCGCGAGCCGGCACCCAGGTGCTCGCCGGCGCCTTTAGCGCCGGCACCTCCGCGTTGAAATAGTCGTACCGGACGCCCAGGTTCAGCGTGAGACGCTTCATCGTCCACGCGTCCTGCACGAAGAGGCCGAGATCGGCGTTCATCACCTCCCTGGATTCGTCGATGGGCGTGTTCCGGACGACGACCTGGGATGGGACGTCGTTGTTGAAGCGAAGCTGGAGGACGTCCGCCGCGTTGGGCGTGGGCCACTTGCGGGTCCGGCGTCCCCACCCGTAGTTCACGCCGGCCTTGAGCGCGTGGGAGCCGGTGACGTAAGAGGCCGACGCCATCGACGTGTAGTTCTTCGTCCAGCTGTCGATCGTGCCGCCGAAGGCGCCCGAGCTGACGCCGCTCCCGATCTCGAACCTCGGCAGATCGTTCGGCGTCACGCCAGGCTGCGGCTCGCGCCGGAACAGCTGGTCGTACATCGTGAGGCCCGCCTCGAGCAGCAGGCGGTCGGTCGTGGTCTGCGTCCACTTGACCTGGGGCGTGAAGCCCCGGGGCGTCCAGAGCCTGTGCGACGCTTCCAGCGTCGTCGTCGCGCCGAGGCCCTCGTAGCGCTGGCCGTTCATCTGCTGCTCGAGGTAGACCCGGACGGTGTCGCGGCTCGACGCCCGCCACGTGAGCCGGGTGGCGTAGCTGTGGTTCGGCCAGTACTCCTGGAAGCCCCGGCCGCGATCGGGAAGCGCGACGTAGCTCTTGGTGTCCGACAGCTTGTACGCGAAGTAGAACCAGAGCTTGTCGCGCTTGATCGGGCCGCCGAACGACGCGTTGAGCTCGTACGTGTGGGCCAGCCCGAGGGGTTCGGGGATGAAGCGCTTCACCTCCTCCGATCGGTTGTCGCTGGCCAGCGGACCGCTCGCGCCCTGGATGAACAACGCGCCCGAGAACCGGTTCCCGCCTTCACGGGGAATGATGTTCACGCGGAGGCCGCCCTGTGCGACTTCCGCGCTCAGCGCGGCGGTGTCGTACGAGATTTCCTGGGCCATGCCATCGTTCAGGTCGATCCCGGTGAACTGGCCCTGGCCTTCCAGGAGGTTGAGCCGCATTCCGTCCACCATCACCACCTGGTCGGCCGCCTGGGAGCCGTGGACGGTCATGCTCGTCTGGCCAGAGGCGCCCGGCGTGACGGTGGTGCCGGGAATCAGGTTGGCGCGCGCGGGCACGCTCCGCGTGGCGGTGGGGATCGAGTCGAGCATGGCCCTGTTGATGACGAAGGTCTGCCGGTTGCCGACGACGTCGACGACCGGCGACTCGGCGGCGACAGTGACGGTCTCGCTGAGGTCGCCCAGCTCCAGGGCCACGTTGACCGGCGCCGCGAAGTTGCCTTCGAGGACGATGCCCGCGCGGCGGACCGTCCTGAACCCGCTCAGGGTGAACGTCACCTCGTAGGTGCCCGGGCGGAGATCGGCGATCCGGTATTGCCCGGTGCCGTCGGTGGCCACGCCGCGCACACGCTCGATGAGGGCGGGGCTCGCGGCCTGCACGGCGACGCCCGGCAGGACGGACCCGCTCGAATCCTTCACGATGCCGGTGATGGCCGCCTGCGCGCGTGCCGTTGCCGGGATCAGGAGCGCCGCGAGTACGACGGTGCCGCAGGGCGGGACTCGTCGCATGGGACCCCTCCCTAGAGTGACTGCGACTACAACCGTCAGTAGAGGGATGCGGGCGCTATCGGGCTTGCGGCGCGGGGCGATGCTACGTCCGCTGGCGGCTCGGTGCAATGGGAGGTCCGAAGGACGTCCCCCTCGCTCGCACGCGGCCAGGCGGCCGTATGTATGATACGCGCCGAGCGCACCCTCCGGAGACTGACATGGCCGCCCCTCGGGAACCGGGCCAGTCCGACACCCAGATCGGCCCGTCCAGCACCCCAACCGCCCAGTCGGACACCCAGATCGACATACCGGCGCTGCTGCCGCCGGCGGGGCCTCGCGGCGCGGATCGCCGCTTCACTCCCGGGACGCTGCTCGCCGGCCGCTACCAGGTGGTGGCGCTGCTGGGCAAGGGAGGCATGGGCGAGGTCTACCACGCGGACGACAGGCGGCTCGGCCAGCCGGTCGCGCTCAAGTTCCTACCCGCCGCGCTGGCCAAGGACCCGGAGCGTCTCGAGCACCTGGTCAACGAGGTACGCCTCGGCCGTCAGATCTCCCATCCCAACGTGTGCCGCCTGTACGACATCGTGGAAGCCGACGGCCATCACTTCCTCGTCATGGAATACGTGGACGGCGAGAACCTGGCCTCGCTGCTGCGCCGCATCGGGCGGCTGCCCGTCGACAAGGCGCTGGAGATTGCCCGGGGCATCTGCGCCGGGCTGGCTGCCGCCCATGACAAGGGCATCATCCACCGCGACCTGAAGCCGGCCAACGTGATGGTGGACGGCCGCGGGCACGCCCGCATCGCCGACTTCGGCCTGGCCACGCTGGCCGACCGCGGCCCGACGGCGAGAGTGGCAGGCACGCCGGCTTACATGGCGCCCGAGCAGCTCAACGGCGAGCCGGCCTCTCCGCGCAGCGACGTGTTCGCGCTGGGTCTCGTGCTCTACGAGATGTTCACCGGGAAGCGTGTCTACGTCGGCGAGTCGATCGAGGCGCTACGGAGCCAGCACGCCGATAGCGAGCCCCCCAGCATGTCGAGCGCGTCGGAGGACATCGATCCGGCCGTGGAGCGCCTCATCCACCTGTGCCTGGCCCGCGATCCCGGGCAGCGCCCCGATTCGGCCAGGGCCGTGCTCGCGGCTCTCCCGGGCGGCGACCCGCTCCAGGCGGCGCTGCTGGCCGGGGAAACTCCATCCCCGGAGATGGTGGCCGCCGCCGCGAAGGTGGGCGACCTGCGGCCGGCGGTGGCCTGGGCCTGCCTGCTGTCGGGGCTCTTGGGGTTGCTCCTGGCCGCCTGGGTCTCGGAGCGCACCTGGCTGCTGCGCTATCTTCCGTCGTCCCGGCCGCCGGATGCGCTCGTGGCACGCGCCGGGGACGTGCTGACCCGGCTGGGATATCGGCAGCCACCGGCGGACTCCGCCCGGGTCTTCGACGTACGCCGGGAAGTCCTCGACTACATCCGGAGCCACGATCCTTCTCCGTCCCGATGGCAGAGGCTGGCGAGCATACGGCCGGGCCCGCTCCTCCTGGCGTACCGGCAGAGCCCACGGCCGCTCGTGGCGGCCAGCTGGTGGGTTTCGGCCCCCTGGGACCCGCCACTGTTGGGCCGACTCGACCGAACCCATCCGCCCTTCGACGTGCCTGGGATGACGGAGACGGTCCTCGACACCGACGGACGCCTCGTCGCGTTCGCCGCCGTGCCCCCGCGTCTCGACGCTGAGTCCGGTCCATGGCCCGAGGTCGACTGGTCGATAGCGCTCGCGGAGGCCGGGCTCGATCCCCTGCAACTCCATGCCGCCCCACCGCGCTCCCGGGCGCCCGTCGACACCGACCGCAAGGCGGCGTGGGATGGCGTGAACCCGGCCCAGCCGGACATGCCCGTGCATGTCGAGGCGGCCGCATACCGCGGGCGGCCCGTGTACTTCGAAGTCCAGGGGCCCTGGTGGCGTCCCCCTGGCGCCGGCGAGGACGAGAACGGGACGCTCCAGGCCACGGGCGCCGCGGCCCTGGTCATGACGGCCGTCATCACCGCGGCCGTCGCGGTGCTCGTGAGGAGGAACCTCCGCCGCGGCCGTGGCGACCGCCGAGGCGCGCTGAAGGTCGCGCTGTTCACGTCCGTCGCCTTCACCATGTCCCAGCTGCTCAGAGCCGGCCATACGACGGACGTGCTCGCGGAGTACAACCTCGTCTCCTTGACCTTGGCGTTGGGCTGGTACTACGCGCTGCTGGTCTGGGCGCTCTACCTGGCTCTCGAGCCGGCGCTGCGCCGGCGCTGGCCGTACGCGCTCGTCTCCTGGAGCCGCCTCCTGGCCGGCCGCCTGCGCGACCCGCTCGTCGGGCGCGATGTCCTGGTGGGCATCCTGGCCGGGATGGCGGTGATGCTGGTTGTCCGGCTCTCCATCCTCGCGCCGGCGTGGTTCGGCGGGGTCCCGGTCGCGCCCAGGTGGACACCCCTTCCCCCGTTGAGCGACCCGCGGAGTGCCGCCGAGATCTTCCACTCCGCGGCTGCGATTGCCCCCGTTTATGCCATGTGGTCGCTTTTCGGCCTTTACCTCCTCCATACGTGGGTGCGGCGAGTCTGGCTCGCCTCCCTGCTGCTCGTCTTTCCGGTATGGCTCGCCTTCACCTCGGCCCTGGAAGGCGTCATCGTCGGGGGCCCCTCCGGCATCCTGAAGTCGATCGTCGCGGTCGCGGTGCTGGTACGGTTCGGTCTCCTCGCCCAGGCCTCCTTCTTCTTCACGCTCTGGGTCATCGCACTCGCTCCCCTCACCCTCGACTGGTCGGCCTGGTATGCGGGACGGTCTTTCGCGATCCTTCTGTTCTTTGCCCTGGCCCTGCTGGGCGCCGCCCACGCAACGCTCGCAGGCAAGCCACCCTTCGCACGCGCTCTGTTCGAGGACTGAGGCGGAACTCCTGCCGCCCTGGACCGAGGCTTGTCCCGCCCGCGGGGCGGGCCTATAATCGGCCACCTTATAGGCGTTTAGCTCGTAGCCGTTTAGGGAGGTCCTGAGCCCATGACGGGGCGGCCCCCGGCGACGGACCCGGAGGGCGGAGCGGAGCTCGAGCGGGCCATCGGGTCGGTGAGCCAGAGCATCACCGATCCCGTGGCCAAGCTACGCTACCTCCGCGGCTCCCTGGCGGACGGCCGCGCGGCCCACACCCACGTCCGCGCCGTTCCCTCGGCGCATCTGAGATGGATGCTCTACCGCATCCTGAGCGTAGCCGGGCTGCGCCATACCATCGACATACGCTCGCTGGGTTATCGGGCGCGGTCGGAGGCGGCCGGCGGCCGGATGCTCGTGCTCTCCCGCATCGCGGTGGCGGCGGCCGCCCTGCTCGTCGCGATGGGCCTGGTCTCGGTCGCCTACAAGGCCTCGCGGCCGGCGGCGCGCCCCGTGGAGGCGTCGGCGCCGGGGCCGGGGTCTCCGGCCCGGGTGTCGCCGCCCGCGGCCGAGCCGGGACCGGAGCTGCACCAGGCGGCCGGCATCGCCCCGAGCGCGGTCTGGCTCGTCGAGAACGGCGCTGAATTCGAGCAGTACAGCAACGGGCTGCGGATCGACACGTCGTTCGCGGTCCCGGGACCGCCCCGCAGCTACCGCGTCTTCGAGGCCGACGGCGCGTTCGGCCCGGCGGTGCACTCGGTGCCGGTCGGGATCCTGTACCACACGACGGAGAGCGACGTCTGGCCGCTGGACGCCGCGTTCAACGAGAACCTGCGGGACAGCAGCCACCGTCTGCTGAAGTACGTGAGCCGCAACCGCCTGTACCACTATCTGATCGACCGCTTCGGGCGCGTCTACCGCGTGGTGGGCGAAGACGGCAAGGCCAACCACGCCGGGCACTCGGTGTGGGCGGCGGAGGGGCGCACGTACCTGAGCCTGAACCACGCGTTCTTCGGCGTGGCCTTCGAGACCCGGTGGGACGGCGGCCGGGCCCTGCCCATAACGCAGGCGCAGCTGGCATCCGGGCGCACCCTCACGCAGTACCTGCGGCAGCGGTACGGCATCGCCGCGGAGATGTGCGTGACGCACGGCCTCACCAGCGTGAACCCGCGGACGCACCGCATCGGCCACCACCTCGACTGGGCGCGGGGCTTCCCGTTCGAGGCGTTCGGCCTTCCGGACCAGTACGGCCGCCCCGCCCCCAGCGTGGCGACCTTCGGATTCGGTTACGACGAGGAGTTCCTCAGGGTGTTGGACGAGCCGTGGCCCGGCGTGCGCGCAGCCGAGCAGGGGCTCGCGGAGCAGGCGGCGATACGGGGCACGACCGTGGAGCAGGTCCGGCGCGAGCGGCAGGACCTCTACGACCGGTGGCTCGCGGAGCAGGTCCGGGACGAGGCGGAGCGCGGCGGCGCCACCATGCCGGCGCGCTCGGCCCGCACAACCACTAGCGGAGGCTAACGATGGCGGACGAGCGGAAGGATCATCTCTGGAAGGTCCAGGAAGCGGACGAGAGGGTGGAGGACCTGGTCTCCGGGGGGAACCCCGTCGGCCTCGACGTGGGCACGAGCAAGGTCGTCTCCGCCCGCAAGAAGGGCAAGGGCGTCGACACCGCGATGGAGCTCAACGCATTCATCCCGGTAGCCTACTCGCGGTTCACGGAGAACATCCTCGGCCAGAACGACATCTCCTACTACCGCGAGGGCGACGAGCTCATCATCTACGGCACGGCCACCGAGCGCTTCGCCAACATGTTCAATACCGACATCCGCCGGCCCATGGCGGACGGCGTCCTGAACCCGCGGGAGAAGGAGGCCATGGGGGTGCTGGAGGCCATCATCCAGGGCCTGCTGCCCCGCGCCAAGGCCCAGGGCGAGATCCTGGCCTTCTCGGTGCCCGCCATGGACGGCAAGACCTCGGAGCTCACGTACCACGAGGGCACGCTTCGCCGGTACTTCGAGTCGCTCGGGTACAAGGCGGTGGCCATCAACGAAGGCCTGGCCGTGATCTTCTCCGAGCTGGAGGACGAGAACTTCACCGGCATCGGGATCTCCTGCGGCGGCGGGATGTGCAACGTGGCCCTGGCCTTCCTGTCCATCCCGTCCATCATGTTCAGCATCACCAAGGGCGGCGACACCATCGACGCCTCCGCGGGCGCGGTCCTGAACGAGCACGCCTTCCGCGTGAAGGTCCTGAAGGAGGAGGGGCTGGACCTGAGCAAGTCGCCCAAGGACAAGTTCGAGAAGGCCCTGCACATCTATTACGAGGACCTGGTGGAGACCCTGGTGGACGCGCTCCGGCGGTCGCTGTCCACCGCGGAGAAGCTGCCCAAGACCGATCGCCCGCTCCCCATCGTGCTCTCGGGGGGCACGGCCAAGCCGAAGGGCTTCAAGGACCTGTTCGAGCGGACGCTCAAGGCCCGCAGCCTGCCCATCGAGATCTCGGGGGTGCGCATGGCCTCCGACCCGCAGACGGCCACGGCGCGCGGGGCCTTGATCGCGGCGATGTACGAGAAGTAGGAGACTCCTTGAGCCCGGCCGGAGCCGGTCCGGCCGGGCCGCATCGTCGGGCTAAGCTGGATACGTGATGCGAACCCGTAGGGGGAGGGAGTTGCGGTTGCCCGATCGGCCCCGCGGTTTCTCCCGCTTCCTGCTGGTCCTCGTCCTCGCCCTCTCCGCCGCGCCGGCCTTCGCGGTGAAGGAGTGGTACGACTACTACCTCGAGGCCCGGGACGGCCAAATCCCCGCCAAGGAGTACGCGGCGGCCATCAAGAGCCTGGAGTCGGCCGTGCGGCTGCGGCCCTCCTCCGGGCTCAACGAGCAGATGTACGGGCTCCGCTTCGTGGACTACCTGCCCTACTACTGGCTCGGCGTCTGCTACCAGCGGGCGGGCGACTTCAACAGCGCCATCCGCATGTTCAACATCGAGGAGAAGCAGGGAGCGATACGCAAGAGCGAGGGCCTGTACCGGGAGCTCCGCCGGCTGCGCGGGGAGGCCGAGTCCGCCCGCGTGCAGGCCGAAAACGCCGAGCGCGCCCGGATGGTGCGAGCGGAGGTCCAGCGGCTGCTCAAGGAGGCGGGCGATCTCCACAAGGCGAAAAAGTTCGACGAGGCCCTGAGCCGCCTGGCCCAGGCGCAGACGGCGGCCGAGGCCCTCGATCCGCAGACGCAGCAGTCGATCATCGAGCTGCGCGACAAGATCCGGGCCGACGAGCGGACCGTGCGCGAGGCGGAGGAGCGCGCCCGCCGCCTGGAGCAGGCGCTGGCCGAGGGCACCCGGCTGCTGGAGGAGAACAACCCCACCGAGGCCATCGTCCGCTTCGACCAGGTCCTGGACCTCGACCCGCGCAACGCGCGCGCCCTGGCCGGCAAGAAGGACGCCGAGGAGCGGATCCTGGTCTCCACCACGCGGGCCAGCCGCGAGGCGGCGTTCCAGGAGGGCAAGGCGCTGTTCGAGGCCGGCAAGTACGAGGAGGCGGTGCGGCCGCTCACCGACTCCGCGGCCGACCCCACGAACGTCCAGGCCCGCGAGCTGCTGGAGAAGATCCGCAAGACCATCGAGAGCCTGCGGCAACAGAAGGATCTGCGCCAGAAGATCGACGCGCTCCTGGCCGACGGCGAGCGCCTGCTCACCGAGCAGAAGTTCCCGGAGGCCTGGGTGAAGCTGGACGCGGTCCTGGAGCTGGACAAGACGAACGTCCGCGCGCTGAAGCTCCTGGGCCTGGCCGAGCGGATGATGGGCGAGGCCCTGCTGGAGAAGATCTCCCCCAACCAGTCCCCCGTCCTGACCTTCCTGGAGCCGCGCGACCGCGCCACCGTCATCGACGGGCCGACCGCCGCGGTGGTGGGCGTGGCCACGGACGACCGCGGCATCGCCAGGATCGAGTTCCGGGTGGGCGGGCGCGTGCTGGCGGAGATCGCGCCGCCCTTCGTCCTGGGCTCGCCGGAGTCGTCGCGCAACGTCCGCTTCGAGCGCGAGCTGCCGTTGGGGCGGGACGTGAACGAGGTCAGCGTCAGCGCCGTGGACAGCCAGGGCGTGGCGGTGACGGAGTCGTTCCGGATCACGCAGCGGGAGCGCTGGTACCAGAGCCCGGCCTTCCTGCCCTCGGCGGCGGCCGCCGCCCTGGGCCTGGTGGGCCTCGGCTTCGCCGGGCAGCGCCTGCGCCGCGCCCGCGCCATCCGCCGGCGGTTCAACCCCTACATCGCCGGCGCGCCCGTCATGGACGACGACATGTTCTTCGGGCGCGAGAAGCTGCTGGCCCGCCTGCTGAACGTGCTGCACCACAACAGCCTGATGATCACGGGCGAGCGCCGCATCGGAAAGACGACGTTCCTCTATCACCTCAAGAAGGTGCTGGAGGCCGACGAGGGCACCGAGTACCGCTTCTTCCCGGCCATGACGGACCTGCAGGGCGTGCCCGAGGAGACGTTCTTCCACGCGGTGATGGGCGACGTGGTGGACGAGCTCCGCCTGACACCGCAGACCCAGGCCTCCCTGCGCTTCCGGACGGACACGGCCAGCTACGACGGCCGCGATTTCAGCCACGACCTCCAGCGGGTGATCGACGAGCTGAAGACCCGGACGTCGAAGAAGGTGCGCCTGGCCCTGCTCATCGACGAGGTCGACGTGCTCAACGAGTACTCCGAGCGCATCAACCAGCGCCTGCGGAGCATCTTCATGAAGACGTTCTCCGAGCACCTGGTGGCCATCATGAGCGGCGTGGGCATCAAGCGGATCTGGAAGAGCGAGGGCAGCCCCTGGTACAACTTCTTCGACGAGATCGAGCTCTCCGCGTTCTCGCGCGAGGAGGCGGAGGCCCTCATCCGCGAGCCGGTGGAGGGGATCTTCCGCTTCGAGCCGGAGGCGGTGGAGGGGATCCTGGCCGGCAGCGAGCTCAAGCCCTACGTGATCCAGAAGTTCTGCATCAACGCGGTGAACCGCATCCTGGAGGAAGGCCGGACCACCATCACGGCGGCCGACGTGGAGGCCGTGCGCGAGGCGGTCCACTTCGACGGGAGCGAGGGAGAGCGGCGGCACGGGTACGACCGCCGGGCGGCGGTGTGAAACCCGGGGGTCCGAAAATGGCTTCTATGGCAGACTAGCCGACGTGCGCAACCCCTTCATCGCGGGCAGCTGGGTGCGGGCGGAGAACTTCTTCGGCCGCTCGGACGTCCTGCGCGAGGTGCTGGAAGGCGAGCGGGATTCGCTCTGGGCGCTGGGCGCGCGCCGGCTGGGCAAGACGAGCCTCCTGAAGGAGCTCGAGTACCGCGTCCAGCAGAACCCGCAGACGCCGTTCGTGGCGCTCTACTGGGACCTGCAGGGGAGCGGCGACGCCCGCGGCATGGCCGACGGCCTCCTGGGCAGCGTCGAGGACAGCGAGGCCTTCCGCCGCGCCACCGACATCTCCGCCGAGGACCTCGAGGGCCTCTCCGTCGGCGACATGCTGACCACGCTGGTGCGCCGCACGGTGCGCAGCGGCTGGCGCCTGCTGCTGCTCGTGGACGAGGCCGAGGAGTTCCTGACCGTGGCCCGCGCCGACGCGTCGGTGCTGCCACGGCTGCGCAAGGTGTTCCAGAAGGGGCCCGAGGTGCGCACGGTCCTCACCTCCACCAAGCGGCTGGCCCGCGTGGACGAGCGGACCGACTTCGACACCTCGCCCTTCATGCAGGGCTTCATCCCGCCGCTGTACCTGACGCCCCTGGCCGACGACGAGGCGCGCGCCCTGCTGGCCCGCGGCCGCTTCGAGGCCGAGGAGACCGCGCTCATCATGGAGCGCACCGCCAACCACCCGTTCCTGATCCAGCTCATCGCCTCGCGGCTCTTCGAGAGCCGCGACCTCACGGCCACCCTCGACCAGGTGGCCGCGGACGAGATGGTGTCGAACTTCTTCTCGGTGGACTTCCAGACCCTGGACCCCGACGAGCGGGCGGTCCTGGAGGAGGTGGCCCGCCACGGCGGCCGGGACCGGGTCGCGCTGGCCAAGGCCGTGGGCCGCGCCGAGGACGCCGTCGAACCGCTGATCTTCGGCCTGCGGATGATGGGATACCTCGCGGGCGACGGCGGCGGCTATCGACTGGGAAACTGGTTCTTCGACCGGTGGCTGAAGCGCGTCGAGGCCGCCCGGGTCAACGAGGCGCGGCCGTGAGGGCGGGCGCCGCGGGGTCGCGCGAGGCGGCATGATCATCGGCGTCAACCGCGTCTACGAGCACGACGGCCGCGAGTTCCACCTCCAGGCCGAGGACCTGGGCCTGGAGGAGGCCTGCTTCGAGGTGCGCGTCTACGACGGCGGGACCGTGCTGTGGCGCAAGCGCGTGCCCTACGCCGACGTCCTGGCGCAGAAGCTTCCCAAGCTGGAGCAGGAGGAGAGCCTGCGGGTCCTGATGGAGAAGACGCTCCACACGGTGCAGGCGGCGATCGCGAAGGGGAAGCTGGCGTAGGTCCCTCCGGCACCGCGCGCGACCTCGCCTGTCCCGCGCGCGAGGGTGGGGCCAGTCGTGAGTCCCCAACCGTTCATCGTTGGATTGGCCTCCCGGGCATGGGACCCTTGCCCATTCCCGCCGGGGGCGTCGACGCCGGTCCCGCAGGCCCGACGCACAACACAGGTTGCGCAGGCCGCCAGCATCGGTGAAGCGTGTTACGAATCCACCCGTTCCGGAACGGGTAGATAGGTAACGGAGCTCACGGTTCCTTCAGGTCGGTGGTTGCCCCGTGTAAGGATTCGGCGCTGTCAAATCTATTCTCAAAGTCAGTGTTGATCATCTGTTTCACGAATGGACCCATGCTGACCGGATTGCTTGTTAATCATTTGTCATGAAGCACGAGTTGTTGACCTCCGCGGCAAACCTCACCAACGCCGACCTCCTGGCCCGCCTCCAACATCTCGCAGCGCGCGGACGCGAGAACACGGCCGAGATGATCGCGCACCTGGCCGAGCTGGAAGCGAGGCGAACCTTCCTCGGCGAGGGGTACGGCTCGCTTTTTGACTACTGCCAAGTGGCCCTGCGGCTGTCCGAGCACGAGACATACAACCGAGTGGCGGCCGCCAACGTCGTCCGACGGTTTCCGGCGATCCTCGACCGATTGGTGGACGGCTCGCTCAACCTGACGACGGTTCGATTGCTCGCACCTCATCTGACTCCCGAGAATCATCACGAGGTGCTCGCGCGGGCATGCGGGCTCCCGAAGCGGGAGGTCGAGAGGCTCGTGGCGTGCCTGGCACCTCAGCCCGACGCTCTGCCCCTCGTACGAAGGCTACAGGTTGATCGGACCGCAGCTGATGACGTGCCGGCGCCCATCCTTGGCAGCACCCTTGATCCGAAGGCGACGGCTCCGTCCGTTGGTCAGGACATGCCTGTTGCGATGAAGAGCTCGGTCGGAGTGCCTCGCCCGGGAATCGCACGGCCAAAGGCGGCCGTGGTGGCTCTGTCGCCGGCCCGCTACCGCCTCCAGTGCACGATCGGGGAAGAGGGTCACGCGAACCTGCGGCTGGCCCAGGATCTCCTGCGTCGGGAGATACCGAGTGGAGACCCGGGCGCGATCGTCGAACAGGCTCTGTCGCTGCTGGTCTCGCACGTCGCCAGGGAGAAGACTGCTGCCACGACAGCGCCGAGGACTGCACGGCCCGGAGTGCCAGGGTCACCCTACATCCCCGCTGCGGTGAAGCGCGCGGTGTGGCTACGCGACCGAGGTCAGTGTGCGTTCGTGGCCAGGAGCGGCCGGCGGTGCGGGGAGCACGTCTTTTTGGAGCTCCACCACATCCAGCCCTTTGCGATGGGCGGAGAGGCGACGGTGGACAACATCTCGCTGCGGTGCCGGCCACACAACGTTTACGAGGCCGAACTGGCATTCGGACGGTACGAACCCCGTCCGGAAGGAATGCGAGAGCGGCCGGAACATGCGAAGGGACCGGCGGATGTGCGGGCGGCATCACCGATCTGATCGGCAGTCCGAGTCCGGCACGAGGGCTCCGTCGGCCAGACGGTGATGGCCGGCGCTCATCCGCCAGAGGGTAATGGCCGGCGCTCGTCCTGGTGGCCGCCTACCGCCGCCAGCGCGGACGGCCACGGCGCGACCGACCGCCCTCGCGGCCACCGCCGCCGCCCTCGCGCGGGGGACGCGGGGCCGGCAGGGCCGGCTCGTCGTCCGGCTCCTCGGCGGGCGGGGCCTGCAGGAACCGCCGCAGCAGCAGCGCCACGATCCGGTCGCGGTGCTCGTGGTCCGCGATGCGCCCGGCGATGGGCGTGAACTCCGCGTAGTCCTCCAGGGGCAGCGTCTGGCCCTCGGCGGCCAGCTTGGTCACGATCCGCTCCACCTGTCGCGCCTGCACCTCGGCGTCCGAAGGCACGGACAGCTCCCCCACCTCCACGTGGTACCGCTTCACCAGCCGGTTGAAGTTCATCAGGTCGTGGGCGGAGACCAGGCTGATGGCGCGGCCGCTCTTCCCCACCCGGCCCGTGCGCCCCGCCCGGTGGATGTACTGCTCCGGCGAGTCCGGCGACGAGAAGATGAACACGTGGGACAGGTCCTCGATGTCGATCCCCCGCGAGGCCACGTCGGTGGTCACGAGGTGGCGGACCTCGCCGGAGCGGAAGCGCCCCATGACCTTCTCGCGCTTCTTCTGCGGCAGGTCGGACGACAGCATGGCCACCGGCAGGCCCTTGCCGCCGAGGAACGTGTAGACCAGCCGCGTCTCCTCCTTGGTGTTGCAGAAGACCATGGACGAGGCGGGGTTCTCGTACTCGAGCAGCTTGTAGAGCGTGGCTTCCTTGTGCAGCTTCGGGGTCAGCACGTAGAGGTGCTCGACCTCCTTGACGTAGATCTGGTCCTCGGAGAGCAGCACCCACTCGGGATCGGACAGGTAGTGGTAGATGAGGCCGCGGATGCCCAGGGGCACGGTGGCCGAGAAGAGCAGAGTCTGCCGCTGCGCGGGCATGTACTCCATGATCTGACCCATCTCCACCGCGAAGCCCATGTCGAGCATGCGGTCCGCCTCGTCGAGGACCAGGGTCTTGACGCCGTCAAACTTCAGCGTCTTGCGGCGCAGGTGGTCGAGCACCCGCCCCGGCGTGCCCACGATGACGTGGGCCCCGGCCCGGATGCCTTCCAGCTGCCGGTCCATGGAGTCGCCGCCGTAGATGGTCTCGACCTTGATCCCCTTGCCGCGGCCGATCTCCGACAGCTCCTGCGCGACCTGCAGGGCCAGCTCGCGGGTAGGGGCCAGGGCCACCGCCTGCACGCCGGTCACCGCAGGGTCCACCTTCTCCACGATCGGGATCCCGAAGGCGGCGGTCTTGCCCGTGCCCGTGCGGGACTGCACGACCAGGTCCTTGCCCGCCATGGCCCGGGGAACGGTCTCGGACTGCACCTCGGTGGGCGCGCGGTAGCCCATGGAGTCCAGGCTGGACAGGGTCTCGGCGGACAGGCTCATCTCGTCGAAGCTGCGGCTCGTGGTCGTGACTTCCATAGCAGACCATTATCCTCCACCCCGTGGCAGGAAGCGACCCGAGCCCCGGCCGCGCGCTATAATGGCCGTTTTGGAGGGGGACTCTTGAGCGTCGTGTGTAAAAGGTGCGGCCACGAAGCGGAGGCCCCGCCGCCCCACCGCGTCCCGTTCACCGGCAAGGCCAAGGACGACGTCCTGGCCGGCATCTGCGCTTCCTGCTGGAAGGAATGGGAAGGCATGGAGGTCAAGGTCATCAACGAGTACCGGCTGAGCTTCCTGGACCCGCAGCATCGGGAGATGCTCCAGCGCGCCTGCTTCGACTTCCTGGGTCTGCCGCAGACGCTGCCCGCGACCGAATGATCCACGTCGAGGGACTGACTAAACGCTACGGCGAGAAGGTCCTCTTCGAGGACGTGTCGTGGCACGTCAAGAAGAAGGACCGCATCGGCCTGTCCGGCCCCAACGGCTCGGGCAAGACGACCCTGCTCCGGATGCTCGCGGGCCTCGAGGAGCCGGACGCCGGATCCATCCGCATGGCCTCGGACACGACCATCGGCTACCTGCCGCAGGACGGCGTCGTCCACCACGGCCGCACGGTCTACGACGAGGTGGTCCTGGCCTTCCAGGAGCTGCTGGCCCTGAAGCGGGAGCAGCACGAGATCGAAGACCGCATGGCGGCCACCACCCACGACGACGGCGGGGACCACGACCGCATGCTGGAGCGGTATGCCGAGGTGACGGACCGCTTCAAGCACCTGGGCGGCTACGAGATCGACGCGCGGGTGGCCGACGTGCTGAAGGGCCTCGGGTTCTCGATGGCGGACCAGCAGCGCAAGACGGAGGAGTTCTCGGGCGGCTGGCAGATGCGCATCGCCCTGGCCAAGCTCCTGCTGGCGGTGCCGAACCTGCTGCTGATGGACGAGCCGACGAACCATCTGGACCTCCCCGCCCGCAACTGGCTCGAGGAGTACCTGGCCACCTATCCGGGCTCCGTGGTGCTGGTCTCGCACGACCGCTACTTCCTCGACGCCACCATGAAGCGCATCACCGAGGTGGGCCTGCGCACCCTGACCGACTACCACGGCAACTACTCGCACTACGTGGTGGAGCACGAGGCGCGCATGGAGCGCCTGCGCGAGGCGCACCGGCGGCAGAGCGAGGAGATCGAGAAGAGCGAGGCCTTCATCAACCGGTTCCGCTACCAGGCCACGAAGGCGCGCCAGGTGCAGAGCCGGATCAAGATGCTCGACAAGGTGGAGCGCATCGAGATCCCGCCCGTCCGCAAGAAGATCCGCTTCAAGTTCCCGGACGCGCCCAAGCCCGGGCGCGTCGTGCTGGAGCTGAAGGGCGCCCGCAAGGCCTACGGCGACAACGTGGTGCTCGACCACGTGGACCTCATGGTCGAGCGCGGAGACCGCATCGGCCTGGTGGGCCCCAACGGCGCCGGCAAGTCCACGCTGATGCGGCTGCTGGCGGGCGTGGACCGGCCCGACGAAGGCAGCCGCCTGTCCGGCCATCAGACCGTGCTGGACTACTTCGCCCAGGACCAGGCCCAGGCCCTGAGCGCCGCGCGCACCGTGTACGAGGAGATGACGGCGGCCAGCCCCACCACGATGGTGCCCATGATCCGGAACATCCTGGGCGGGTTCCTGTTCTCGGGCGACGACATCTACAAGCGCGTCGCCGTGCTCTCCGGCGGAGAGCGGAACCGCCTGGCCCTGGCCAAGATGCTCCTCAACCCGAGCAACCTGCTGCTCCTCGACGAGCCCACCAACCACCTGGACCTGGAGTCCAAGGAGGTGCTGCTCGAGGCCCTGGCCGACTACGCCGGCACGCTCGTGTTCGTCTCCCACGACCGCTACTTCGTGGACCGCCTGGCGGACAAGGTCATCGAAGTCGGGGGCGGGGGCGCCCTCGTCTATCCCGGCGGCTACGAGGACTTCCTCTACTGGAAGAAGCAGCGCGAGGCCGGCGTGGCGGCGCCGCTGCCCTCGCGCGAGCGGCGGCCGGCGCCCGCGCACCTTCAGGGGCAGGGAGCCGGCCCCCATGCGGCGGCGGCACCGCTACCGGCCGCGACTCCCCCGGCGGGAACACGGCCTCGGGGCAAGCGCGTCGCGCAGGCCGCCGAGAAGGACGACAACGGCGAGAGACCAAGCGAGAAACCGACGAAAACGGTGGCGGCCACGCCGGGCTACGATCCGCTCGCGCCGCGGCTGCGTCCCGCGGGGTCCCCTCCCGACCGCCAGGCGCGCGAGCGCGAGGCCCGCAAGGCCAAAGCCCGCCTCTCCGATGTGGAGCGGCAGATCGCGGAGAAGGAGCGCGCCGTCCGCGACGTGGAAGCCCTGATGGCTTCGCCCGGCTTCTACGACGATCGGGCGCGCGCGGACAAGGCGGTGGCCGAGCGGCAGGGCCTCCTGGACGAGGTGGCCGCGCTCATGGCCGAGTGGGAGTCGCTCCAGACCGCGGTCGAAGCGAACGGCTGATCGCGACGGATGGTCATCTGCCCGCGGATCGATAGACCGGGTCGCGCGCTACTCTTCTACCCGTTCCGGAACGGGCAGGAAGGTAGCGATCACCGAAGACGACTCCGGCAGCAGGGGCGTCAGCGTCGGGTTGGGCTAGACCCTCCCCGCTTTCCTCGCCGCCCGCGCCGCCCACCAGTCCACGAACCCGGGAGCCACGGCGTTGAGCCCCACCAGCACGCGCGACGCCGGATAGGGGAAGACCTCCGGCCGCGGGCGCTTCGCGCAGCGCACGATGGCCTGCGCCACCGCGAGGGCCGACTGCTGGGGGCCCACCGGGCCGCCCAGCGTCTTCGTCCCGGACTCCCGGTCCGCCACCTCGCCGAACTCGGTGGTGGTGCCGATGGGATGGACCGAGCACGCGTGCACGCCGCTGCCCTTGAGCTCCGCGCGCAGGGCCTCGGTCAGGCTGATCTGCGCCGCCTTGGTGGCCGCGTAGGCGCCGCCCGTCGGCAGCGCCCGGTGGCCGACGATGGAGGAGACGTTGATGATCACGCCGCTTCGCTGCCGGCGCATGATGGGAACCGCGGCCTGGCAGCCGGCCACGGTCCCGATGTAGTTGACCTCCATCAGCCGGCGGTAGGACTCGAGCGGCGTGTCCTCGACGCGGCCGCGCACGCCGTAGCCGGCGTTGTTCACCAGCACGTCGAGCCGCCCGAAGCGGGCGATCGCGCCCTGCACGAAGCGGCGGACCTGCTCGGGGTCGGCCACGTCGGCCGCCGTCACCCAGGCCTCGGCGCCCATGGCCCACACCGCCTCGGCCACCGCCTCCAGGCGGTCGACGCGCCGCGCCGACGCCGCCACGCGCGCGCCCTCGCGCGCGAAGGCCAGCGCGCACTCGCGCCCGATGCCGGCCGACGCGCCGGTCACCGCAACCACGGCGCCTTGGAGGTTCATGGCGGTGGGGCTAGCGGACCGCGGGGACGGGACGCAGCCCGACGCTGCCCCGGCCCTTGTGGATGAAGAGCGCGATGAGCTGCCGGTCCGGCGCCGGGACGGACGCCAGGGAGACGCGCGCCTGGTAGAGGAACCCGTTCTTGTCCTTGTCCACGACGAGGCACTCGGCCACGGCCGCCTGCAGCGGCAGCGGCTGGCCTTCCATCACCAGGCTGAACGCGACCTGCGTGCCCGGGAGGAGGCACTCCCGGGTCTCGAACGTGAGGACCTCCGGCTGCAGCTCCACGAAGAGGGAGTCCTTCGGCAGCGGTACCGTCAAGCCGGAAGCGGCGCCCATCGGAAACGAGTCTAGCGTCAGAGGCCGTTGGCCGCCAGCCAACGGACGGACGCCGAGGCGATCTCCGACTCGACGTCGGCCGCCGTGCGCCCGGTCCGCTTCGGCACGCGGAACGAGTGGTCCGCGTCCTCGACGCGGTGGAGCGTGGCCGTGGCGCCCAGGCGCGCGATCACCGCCTCCAGCAGGTCCCAGCGCGCGAACGTGTCGCGCGTGCCCTGCACGAACAGCATGGGCACGCGTATCGCCGGCAGGTGGCGGTCGCGCAGCGTCTCCGGCCGGCCCGGCGGGTGGAGCGGGTACCCCAGGAAGAGCAGGCCGTCGGCGGCCGCGCCCTTGGCCACGGCCTGCGACGCGATGCGGCCGCCCATCGACTTCCCGCCCAGGACCACGCGGCGAGCGCCCAGGGACGCGCGCGCGTGCTCCGCCACCGCGCGCGCCGTCGTCTCCAGCGTCTCGGGGGGATCGGGCGCGCGCCGCCGCGCGTCGGTGTAGGGGAAGTTGTAGAGGACGACCCCGCGGCCGGAGGAGGCCAGGGACTCGGCCACCCGCCGCAGGAACGGCGTGGTCCGGTCGCCGCCCGCCCCGTGCCCGAGGGCGACGATCGTCCCGCCCGAGCCGTGGACGCTGGCCGTGACCGTGACGGCCCCGACCGGTATCCGGATCTCGCCGGTTTCCTCCATCGCTGGAGCATACCGCGGTGGGACCGGCGGGACAGGCGGGATCCGCTGACAACCTACGGACAAGGGACCGGTACTGAAGACCGGTTGACAACGTAACGACATGAGACCGGATTGACGCCGATCGGGACGGCGTCAATCCGGTCTGGTAGACTCCCAGGGATGTACGAGTCGCACTACGGCTTCACCGAGAAGCCGTTCAATCTCACGCCGGATCCCAAGTACCTCTACCTGTCGGCGCGGCACACCGAGGCCTTCGCCCACCTGGAGTTCGGGCGCAGGGAACGGGGCGGCTTCATCGTCATCACCGGAGAGGTCGGCACCGGAAAGACCACCCTGGCCCGCTACTTCCTCTCCCGGCTCGATCCGAGGACGGCCACCGCGTTCGTCCTCTACCCCGCCCTTTCCGGGGCGGAGCTGCTGCGGACGATCCTGGACGACCTCCACGTGCCCGCGGAGGGAACGTCGATGAAGGACTCGGTGGACGCCCTCCACCGCTTCCTGCTGGAGGCCCGCCGCGAGGACCGCGACGTGGTGCTCCTGATCGACGAGGCCCAGGACCTCTCGGCCGAGGTCCTGGAGCAGGTGCGTCTGATCTCGAACCTGGAGACCGACACCGAGAAGCTCATCACCATCGTCCTCATGGGCCAGTCGGAGCTGCACGAGATGCTCTCGCGGCGCGAGCTGCGCCAGCTCGCGCAGAGGATCACCGCGCGCTATCACCTGGCGCCGCTCGACGAGGTGGGCACCGCCGACTACATCCGGCACCGCCTGGAGGTGGCGGGCGGCGCCGGGAAGGTGGGCTTCACCCGCGGCGCCCTCTCCGAGGTGCACCGCCTCTCCGGCGGCATCCCGCGGCTCGTCAACCTCGTCTGCGACCGCGCGCTGCTCGCGGGGTACGTGCGGGGCACGCGCACCATCGAGGCCCCGATGATCCGGCAGGCGGCGCGCGAGGTCCGGGGACGGCCGTCCCGGGCCTGGGGCCGGCCGCTGGCCCTGGCCGGGACCGCGGCCCTGGCCGCTGCCATGGTGGCCATCCTGGTACCTCGCGCCCTGCCCGCGCGCGAGACCAAGGCGGCCGCGCCGCCGGCGATCCCGGCCACGCCCGCCCCACCCTCGGCCAGCCTCGAGCCCATGGTGCTCTCGATGGGCCGCGACGCGTCGCTGGAGGGCTCGGTCCGCGCGGTGCAGGCGCTGTGGGGACCGGCCCCGCTCGAGCGGACCGCGCTGCGCACGGACCTCGGCCAGATCCGCAGGCTGGACCTGCCCGCCGTCCTCGAGATGTTCCATCCCACGCGCCACGACACGTGCTACGTCGCGCTGTTGCGCCTCGACGGCGACCAGGCCGTGATCGCGGGGACCGCGGGCGACCCGGTGCGCGTGCCCCTGGCCGAGATCGACCGGTGGTGGACGCACCAGGCCATCTTCCTGTGGCGCGATTACGACCTGGCGCAGTCGGACCCGACGCGCACCGCGGCCTGGGCGCGCGAGGCCCTGGGACGGCTCGGCTACCTGGGCCAGGATCCGGACCTCCCGGGGGCGGTGGCGCGCTTCCAGCGGGACGCGCAGCTCGCGGCCGACGGGGTCGTGGGCAACCGGACCGTGATGTCGCTCTACACGCGCGGCCACTACCCTCGGCCGCGCCTCAGCAGGGGCGCGTCGTGAGCCTCATCCTGGAGGCGCTCAAGAAGCTGGACCGCGAGAAGCAGGCACCCGACCGCGGCGTGGTGATCGTGGGGCCTTCGGCCTGGCCGTCGCCGCGCGAGGGCGTGTTCACCCTTCGCGGAGCGGGCCTCGTGCTCGCCGCCGTGCTGCTGGGAGCGGCGGCCGGGACGGTCTGGCTCATCCGGGCCCGGTATGCGGCGGAGCCCCCTGCGCAACCCGTGCTGGCCGGGGCTCCCGCGCAA